>ENA-OROR01000840-OROR01000840.1-human-gut-metagenome-genome-assembly--contig:-NODE-840-length-23993-cov-5.634222_pt1 | contig 23993 bp, 24 predicted proteins | sample MGYA00242135_ERZ509060 | MGnify/ENA primary metagenome ERZ509060 (study PRJEB26280, sample SAMEA2338742) | human gut metagenome | biome: human gut; feature: human-associated habitat; material: faeces... | reverse complement strand
TTTTGGAAATCGAAAAATAAGTCTGGATTTTTTTGTCACTTTGTGAGAGAATATCTTTGAATAAGGCGTTAAAAAATTGACGCACTTTAAGTATATATACTTGAAAGGAGTTTTAAAATGATTTATTCACATGAAGTAGAAAAAATGTGTCCAGTAGCTCAGGGTGTTAACCATGGAGCAGCTCCAATCCCAGAAGAAGCAAAATGGGTAAAAGCAAAAGAAATCAAAGATATTTCAGGTTTAACACATGGTGTTGGCTGGTGTGCTCCACAGCAGGGTGCTTGTAAGCTGACTTTAAATGTGAAAGACGGAATTATTCAGGAAGCATTGGTTGAAACACTGGGATGTTCCGGTATGACACATTCCGCAGCTATGGCTTCTGAAATTCTTCCAGGAAGAACTCTGCTTGAAGCATTAAATACAGACTTAGTATGTGACGCTATCAACACAGCTATGAGAGAATTATTCCTTCAGATTGTTTATGGACGTACACAGAGTGCATTCTCTGAAGACGGACTTCCAATCGGTGCTGGTCTGGAAGACTTAGGAAAAGGTTTAAGATCTCAGGTTGGTACAATGTACGGAACATTAAAGAAAGGTCCTCGTTACCTGGAAATGGCAGAAGGTTACGTTACAGGAATCGCATTAGATGAAGAAGACCAGATCATTGGTTATAAATTCGTAAACCTTGGTAAATTCACAGATTTCGTTAAGAAAGGTGATGAACCAAACGTTGCTTGGGAAAAAGCTCAGGGTCAGTACGGACGTGTTGCTGATGCTGTGAAGATTATTGACCCAAGAGAAGAGTAATCAGACAAAACGCCACAAAAGGTAATTATTATAGGAGGATTTCATAATGGCTTTATTTGAATCATATGAAAGAAGAATTGATAAAATCAATCAGGTTTTAAATAGCTATGGCATTGCTTCTATTGAAGAAGCTGAAAAAATCACAAAAGACGCTGGATTAAATGTATATGACATGATCAAAGGCATCCAGCCAATCTGCTTTGAGAATGCTTGCTGGGCTTACATTGTAGGCGCTGCAATCGCAATCAAAAAAGGCTGTTCAAGAGCAGCAGACGCAGCAGCAGCAATCGGTGAAGGTCTTCAGGCTTTCTGTATCCCAGGTTCTGTAGCTGACCAGCGTAAAGTAGGTCTTGGACATGGTAACTTAGGAAAAATGTTACTGGAAGAAGACACAAAATGTTTCGCATTCTTAGCTGGACACGAATCTTTTGCAGCAGCAGAAGGTGCTATCGGTATTGCTGAAAAAGCAAACAAAGTTCGTAAAGAGCCTCTGCGTGTTATCTTAAATGGTTTAGGAAAAGACGCTGCTCAGATCATTGCACGTATCAACGGATTTACCTACGTTGAAACAGAATATGATTACTACACAGGCGAATTAAAAGAAGTATTCCGCAAATCCTATTCTGAAGGACTTCGTGCAAAAGTAAACTGCTACGGTGCAAACGACGTTCGTGAAGGTGTTGCTATCATGTGGAAAGAAGGCGTTGACGTTTCTATCACAGGTAACTCCACCAACCCAACACGTTTCCAGCATCCAGTTGCAGGTACATACAAAAAAGAATGTATCGAAGCAGGAAAGAAATACTTCTCCGTTGCTTCCGGCGGTGGTACAGGACGTACACTTCACCCAGACAACATGGCAGCAGGTCCTGCTTCCTACGGTATGACAGATACATTAGGACGTATGCACTCTGACGCACAGTTCGCTGGTTCTTCTTCTGTACCAGCTCACGTTGAGATGATGGGTCTTATCGGCGCAGGTAACAATCCAATGGTTGGTATGACTGTTGCAGTTGCAGTTGCGATTGAAGAAGCAGCTAAAGAAGGTAAATTCTAATTACAGAAGTGAAAAACCTTGATTTTTTAAGGGACTTCTCAAGTCGTAGTTGGGCTTGGGGAGTCCTGTTTCTTGTTTAAAAGACTATAAAAGCCACATTTGAGTTTAGGGGGTGCTGACATTTCTTTCAGCGGTTAGCCAGCTCATTGTATTTGACTGAACCCGTTTGGAAACTGTTATAATATATCAAAGGAGGGATTGCATTGTCAGAAGGAATTGCATATCAAAACAAAGATATTGAGTTTAAGCTGATGAGCGAAACTTACAAGGAAAAATCTTTTGAGGCTTACGGCTTAAAACTACCAAAGATTAAGGCGGTACTGCCTACAAATTTGCCAGCAGTTTCGGCAAATGAAATGCGTATCGACAATGTGTTTCTATTGGAAGATGACTCTGTTGCTATCGTAGACTATGAATCAGAGGATAAGGCTTCTAATCGTGTGAAATATGTGAATTACATTGGCAGGATTATGCAACGATATGACTCCCAGAACCAAGTCATACCTAAACTTCGTATGATTGTAATCTATACGGGAGACGTGGAAACAGCAGAAGATACATGGGAATTACCATGCTTGACTTTGAAAATGGAGCAGGTATTCATTCGTAGTCTGCCAGATGCTGAAATCTATCAATCTATTAAAAAGAAACTGGATAACAATGAAACTTTATCAGATAAGGAGCTTATGCAGCTTATTATTCTTCCACTTGCCAAGAAAGGCAAAGAAGAAAAACAGAAAATGATTGAGCAAGTAGTAGACCTGGCTAAACAGATTGATGATGAAAATATGCAGGCATTTGTTATCACAGGTATTCTGGTGAGCAGTGATAAGTTCATAGACAGAGATTATGCAAAGTCAGTAAGGAGGTATTTGAGTATGACAAAAGTATTCCAGATATTAGAAGAAGAAAAGCAGGAGGCTGTGAACCTTGCTAGAAAAGATGAAAGGGTACAGATTGCAGAGAACTTTATTAAAGCAGGTGCAGATGACCTTATGATTATGAAAGGTACTGGCTTAACCAAAGAGGAACTTGAGGAAATCCGTAACAACATGCCGACAACAAAATAGGGTATTAAGAGCAGACTACTATTTACTGATATGTATTTGGTAGCTTTTCTCATTCCATTTAGTAAAGGAGGGTAAAAGCCACTTGTGGCAAGGTTGACGGTTTCCGCTGAGGAATGATATACTATTGCCAAAGGTATAGAGAAAGGGGAGCCAGCAATGGATAATGAAAAGGTAATGGAACAGACTTCTAAAGATATTGAGGAAGAAAAGAAAACTTTTCGTGATTGGGTAGTAGAGCATAAGGCTCAGCTTGCTCTTGCAGGTGTAGGTGTTGCAGGGGGGATAGCCACAATCGTTGGTATCAAGAACAAAGATGCTCTTGTAGATGTATGGGAGTCATTGAAGGCGCAAATAGATAAGAAGGAGTTGGAAAAACTCATACAAAAAAGAGAAGCTGTTCATCGAGATCTTTTGAATACTGATTTGGATATGGAGTATAGAGGAAGATGTTGGGACAGACTTCTTGATTTGGATAAAGTTATAGGTGAAAAGCAGTGGAAGGGAAAAGAGTATGGGTATCCAGTTTATAGCGGACATGGACCTTATCTGCTTAATGATGATTGAGATTAACAAAATAAGGCATCAGAACAGGCTGTCATTTACAGAGATGTATCTGGCAGTCTTTTTCTATGTCTGAGACAGGGGATTCTTCATTATTCATAGTGGGGGGGGACTCAGGTGGGCTTCAGCCCTCCAAGAACCCAAGCACAATAGATAAAAATTCCTCACTGTTTTTGTGGATTGTATCTAAACATAAAAGAATAGCTTGACTTCTTCCTCAAACAGAGCGATAGATAAGAGACCTAAAAATCACATGATAGGAGGAAATATCTATGCAGAAATCAGAACTACCAGAAGGAATTAGAACCTTGCAGAAATGGTATACCACAAAAACCCTAAGATTTGACTTACCAATACAAAGAGCAGAATGGCAATGGAGTACGCTTCAAAAGTCACTCTTGTTTTATTCCACATTGGCGAGTTTTCCAGTACCACCTTTATATTTTATCAAGTATAAAGAAGGAGATGATAGTGCAACTTATTAGGCATTGGATGGTAAGCAGAGATGTACTTCTCTGTTTGAGTATATTAAAGGACATTACAAACTACACTCTAGTACACCAGATGTAGTGATTGACGGGAAAACAATAGAGTTAGCTGGTAAGGAATTTAATGACTTATTAGATGAGATAAAAGATTTGATACTAGGGTATCGATTTACCATTTACTTACTGGAAGATGCCACTGATGAGGAAATTGAAGAGGCTTTCGCCCGTCTGAATAATTCTTCTCCATTGACATTGATACAGAAAGCAAGGACTGAAATGGGTACTGAGCTTGCTACTTGGACTAGAGAGATAACATGCTCCCCATTTTTCCAAAATTCTGTACCAATGACACTTGCTCAGGCAAGGAGGGAAAGTGAACTGGAGATACTGTTGCAGTCAATGCTCCTATTAGATGCAAGACACCAGAACTATGATTATAAAGCCATTTCCATGCGTGAGGTAACGAAGTACTGTAAGGAAATAAGGGGCAATTATCCAAAGGAGAAAAGAGAGTTAATCAGTAAGATTGTAACCTTTTTAACCGATGCTTTTCCACAGAAAACTAAATTTTGTAGCAAAAAATCCGAACAGATATGTAATATATATTATTATGTTCCGGCAGTGTTTTTGTTCATAGGTATATTGGCGCTTTTTAATGCTAAATTGGGATAAGCATGATGCTCATATAGGAAAACTGAGGTAGAGAATATGAGAGGTACATTGAAAAGCAAAAATATTTTGACGACAAGAATGTATCTGGCAGTCTGTTTCTGTGTTTAGGATGTGGCATATTCATAAAAATTCTTGTTGTTTATTTATTGTTTTTTATGCGATATACTAAAGCCAGAGGTGAACAATATGCATAATAAAATTTTAATGGTTGATGATGACAGAGAATTATTGAAAATGTTGAGCCGCTACTTTACATGGAAGGAATATACGGTAATCACTGCAGAAAATGGGATGGAAGCGTTGGAGAAAATAAATGCAGATCCGGATATTATTTTATTGGATGTGAATATGCCGGGCATGGATGGGATAGAGGTATGCAGACGAATCAGAGATACTGTTTCCTGTCCCATTATTTTTCTAACCGCAAAAGTAGAAGAACAGGACAGGGTAATGGGGTTGCTGTCAGGCGGAGATGATTATATTTTGAAGCCATTTAGTCTGAAAGAATTGCAGTGTTTCTTTTTTATAAGCATAAATTAAAAAATCCCATTGAAGAGTTGGAACTGGCATCCCAGCAAATTTGCCATAATAATCTGGATTTTCATATTCTTTATGAGAATCAGGATGAAATGGGAAAATTATGCCAAGAATTTGAACGGATGAGGGAGCAGCTTGTCCAGAATAATCATCAGTTGTGGAAGACTATAGAAGAAGAGAAGGCACTGCGGGCTGCCATTGCACATGATATACGTTCTCCTTTATCTGTTTTGGAGGGATATCAGGAAATGCTTTCGGAGTATCTCTTACAAAAAGAGATAGAGCGGGAACAGATGCAGGAAATGGTAAGCGAAAGCAGAAAACAGATTGAGCGCATGGATGTATTTGTAGAAACTATGCGGAAAATGAGTAGTTTGGACGCAAGGGAGTTGGTGGCAGGGGAGATTACATATGAGCAGTTGCAAACAGAGATACAGGCAGAAGTAAATATTCTGGAGAAGAAATCTGGAAAACGCTGTCATTTATGCGGTGCGGCAACAAAAGAAAAATTTATGGGAGATAAGGAAGTAATTTTGGAGGTTACAGAAAATCTCCTGTCAAATGCGCTCCGCTATGCAAGGAAAGAGGTAGAAATCAAAGTGTACCTTACTGCCTCAGAATTAAAAATCAGGGTTAAAGATGACGGAGCAGGATTGCAGGCAGACAGAGAAGCGGTTACGAAATTGTTTTATCAGCAGAATATAAAAGATAGCCTGAAACACACAGGAATGGGAATGTATATCAGCAGATTGTATTGTGAAAAACATGGGGGACGGTTACTTTTGGAAAATGAAGAGAATGGAGGCGCTGTGATAACAGCGGTATTTCATCGGATTGCGTAAGCGATCCGATTTTTTTCTTTATAGGAAACTTTCTTTGATTGTCTTTTTGTTGTGATTTGTGCTATATGCTGGTGATAACAAAGAGAGGAGGCAAATCTATGATTGCTATTTTTAAAAGAGAGGTTAAGAATTATCTAAAAAGACCTTTATTCTGGATTGGGATTGTGCTTGTTATTTATGGGGTATTTGATGCAACAAGCCCTTATCTGACAACACACTACCTGGCGCCAGGAGAGAAAATCGTCAATGACTATCCTGATTCCATTCACTCAGGAGATGTTTATGAAGGGTATATTCCTGCCAGTCCGAAAAAACATCGGGAGCTATGGCATGAAAAGATAAAACAAACATTGATGGATGAATTTGAAATGTCAAATTCACAAGCGCAGGATGTTATTGTAAAACTGGAGGATATGGATTTGGAAGAAGCCGAAGCATATCTGGAAAAAGAATATGATTGGTATGGGGCAAAATATCGGTATGAGGATACTGCTTACTATAAAGGCTCACCAGAAGAAATTAATGCATATCTGGATAAAAAACTGGAAACAAAGACTTTTTCTTTTTACTATTCCAGGAAGTTTGCCGATTTTACCGGTCTGTTTATGGGATTTTTTGCAACAATCCTGTTGTCTGTTTTGTTTTTGCAGGATACGCGAAAACATACTTATGAACTGCTCCACACAAAACCAATTTCTGCCGGAAAGTATGTCCTGGGAAAAGTAAGCGCAGGATTTGCAGTTTGCCTTCTGGTTCTGGCAATTTTGAATGTGTTGTTTTGTCTGCTGTGTTTCGTCTATACAAAGGACAGTGGGTTTGAAGTAAGATTGTGGGATTTTCTGGTTTCCACTGTACTTTATATAGTGCCAAACATGTTGATGATTGTATGCGTGTATACTCTGATTTCCCTTTTATTTAAAAATCCACTTCCGGGAGTCCCCCTTTTGATTCTTTATATGGTGTATTCCAATATGGGGGGAAGAAATGCAGAAGGAGTTTATGGGTATTGGGGCAGACCTTTGGCAATTATGGTACGATTCCCAGGACAGCTTTTTGATACAACTGTGCCACCTATGGCACTTGTAAATCAAAGCTTTCTAATACTTGCATCTGTAGTAATTATTCTGATTTCTGTTCAGATTTGGAGAAGGAGGCGGATGTAAATGAAGAAAGAACTGAAAATTGTACTGCCCTTTTATAAGGTTGCTTATGCGATTTCTTTTGTTGTGATTTTAAGTCTGATTCGTGGCGTCACGTATACTCACGAAGTAGGACTTGCAATAGAAGCGCCTTTTGCAATATTGACCGCTGTTTTTTGTGCAGATACCTATGTGCAGGAAATCAGGAGTAAGCGTTTTGAAGTTCATAGACTCTATCCCTTAAAAAAGAGATTTTTTTCTATGACAAAGCGGCTGGTAATACAGGAACTGTTTTTATTGCTGCTTGCGGTGGCAGGATATGGGATGTTTTTTATTTTTCAAAAACCAATGACACATCCGGGGACAAAAAGTGAATGGACACAGTTTGCTGCTTACTTTTTTGCAATTACTGTTACAGTATTTTTTTGGAGCGTATTAGCCAATACGCTGTCCATGGTTTTGCGTAATATGTGGATGGGAATTGGAGGATGCCTGATCATATGGATTGCAACGAATTCCACAGGTGGAGATAAGCTTTTGGGAGCCTGGAATTTATTTTCATACTCCTTTAGAAACATCGAAAATGCCGCCGATTTTACGTGGATGTATGGAAAAGTTTTATGCCTTGGTATTGGGCTGATTTTACTGGCTGCATTGCCGGAAATCATAAGAAAGAGAGGATAAGTTTATGAGTATTCATATTGAGGATTTAACAGTAAGATTTAAAAATGGTGTAACAGCTATCAATCATGGGGATTTAGACATTCCAAAGGGAATCTTTGGGTTACTGGGGGAGAACGGAGCGGGTAAGACCACTCTTATGAGGGTCTTAACAACCATATTAAAACCTGTAAGTGGAAGAGTTACCTTAAACGGTATTTTGTACAGTGAAGGGAATTATGAAAAAATTCAGAGAAAAATAGGGTATCTTCCACAGGAAATTGACCTTTATCCCAATTTGACAGTTCAGGAATGTCTGGAGTATATGGGAGATTTGGCTGGAATTCCAAAGGAGGAATGCAGGAAAAGGATTTCATATTATCTGGAAAAAACCAGTCTTACAGAACACAGAAAAAAGAAAATGAAACAATTATCCGGTGGTATGAAAAGGCGGGTGGGGTTAGTGCAGGCGCTTTTAAATGAGCCGGAATTTCTGATTGTGGATGAACCGACTACAGGATTAGACCCGGAGGAACGGATTCGTATCCGCAATCTGCTGGTAGATTTTTCTGAAAACAGAACGGTTTTGTTTTCCACCCATGTGGTAGAGGATTTAGCCGCTACGTGCAACCAACTTGCTATTATGCATAAAGGTGTTTTTTTATATGCTGGTTCTATGAAGAATTTGGCAGAGGAAGCACAGGGCAAAATTTGGATTTGTAAAGTGCAGGATGAGGCAAAGGCAAGAGAAGTAGAATGTAGATATCGTATCACATCAAAACAATACGTAGAAGACGGATTGCAGCTAAGAATTATTTGGGAAACACCTCCAGAAATGGAATGTATGTCTGTTCCGGCAACATTGGAGGATGCGTATATTTATGTGACCAATCAAAAAATGAAAAAGAAGTAGAGGTGGGATTTTTTTGTTTTTCTGATATAATGAAAAGAAAGTTCGGTATGAAATATATGGACGAGGTGATGAAATGGAAAAACGAAAAAAGAAACTTCCCATAGGAATTGAAAATTTTAAGGAACTACAGAAAGAAGATTTTTACTATGTAGATAAAACAAATCTTATTAAAGAACTTCTTGCAGGATGGGCAAAGGTGAATCTTTTTACGCGCCCCAGGCGTTTTGGAAAGTCTTTAAATATGAGTATGTTGAAAAGCTTTTTTGAGATTGGAACAGACAAAGAGCTTTTTAAAACGTTAAATATCGCAAAAGAATCGGCTCTTTGTGAGATGTATATGGGCAAATTTCCTGTAATATCCATTTCGCTGAAAGGTATGAATGCAGATTCCTATGAGAAAGCACTGGAAATGGCGGTTCAGAATGTACGTGGGGAAGCGAGGCGGTTTCAATATCTACTAGACAGTAACCGACTTACTTCTTACGATAAGGAAGCATTTGTGGAGTTGTTGCAGAAGAACATGACAGAAGGGACTTTATGCACCAGTTTGAAAATTCTGTCCGAATTACTGGAAAAGCATCATAGCTATAAGGTGATTCTCCTTATTGATGAATATGATGTGCCTCTGGCAAAGGCTTTTGAGCGTGGTTATTATGATAAGATGGTGTTGTTTATTAGGAATATGCTGGAACATACATTGAAAACAAACGATAGTGTGAAGTTTTCCGTTTTGACAGGTTGTATGCGTATTTCTAAAGAGAGTATTTTTACAGGGTTAAATAATTTGAAAGTTTTGTCTATTGCAGAAGTACAGTTTGATGAGGCATTTGGGATTTACAGACAATGAAGTACGGGAAATGTTGGAATACTATGGTTTTTCGCAGCATTATGAAGAAGTAAAGGAATGGTATGATGGTTACCAGTTTGGAAGTGTAGAAGTATATTGTCCATGGGATGTTATTAATTATTGTGATGCATTGCAGACAGATAAGAATTCTCAACCTCAGAATTATTGGTCTAATACCAGCAGCAATGAGGCGGTCAGACGCTTTATCAGAGAATCTGATAAAGCGTCTGTGAGACGGGAGATTGAGCGTCTGATAGCAGGTGAAACAATTACGAAAGAAATCCATCAGGAGTTGACATATAAAGATATGTATGATTCCATTGATAATTTATGGAGTGCTCTGTTTACAACAGGATACCTTACGCAAAGAGGAAAATCGAAGGAAAACTGTTTTCAGCTTACAGTTCCGAATATGGAGATTCGCAATATTTTTACAACACAGATTATGGACTTTTTTAAAGAGAATGTATCAAAAAATGGAGATGCTTTAAGAACATTTTGTGAAGCTTTGAAAAATGGAAATGCAGGAGATGTAGAAAAACAGCTTTCTGAATATCTGAGGAGGACAATCAGCATTCGTGATACTTTTGTAAAAAAGCAGATGAAGGAAAATTTTTATCATGATATTTTGTTGGGAATTCTGGGGTTTGAAGATACTTGGAGTGTTTCTTCTAATCGGGAAGCGGGGGATGGATATAGTGATATTTTGGTGGAAACAGATGATGGAGAAACTGGCATCTTATTGGAATTAAAATATGCAGAAGATGGAAATCTGGATGCTGCATGTGAAAAAGCATTGAGACAAATGGAACAGAAAAAATATGAAGAAGCGCTGTTAGATGAGGGTGTGATTCACATTCTGAAATATGGAATTTCGTTTTATAAAAAACGTTGTTGTGTAAAGTTAGTTAGCGTAAAAAAATAAATTGTATTTTTGATGAAAACGGTTGAAAGTATTCAACCGTTTTTTATATGAAATAAAAATAGGTGTTGATATATGCTAAGAAAATTAAAGATACAGATTTAAAATTGTTAATATATAACAAAAAATAAATACTAAATTTATTTACAATGTCAATTGAAAATTAATTTAGTATGCTGTAAACTTATGGTAAATTAATTAATAGAAATATTAATAAATTAATCAACAAAGCCAAGGGCTAGAGAGAGATGAGGAGGTATTTTTATGAAGAAGAAACTGGTAAAAGTTCTTGCGGCATTGATGACGGTTGCTGTAACAACAACAATGTTTGGGTGTGGAGTAGATACATCTACTTCAGAATCATCTGAAACCAAGAAAGAAGAAAGCAAGACAGAAAGTAATGGAGATGAAAAAGTCATTACTATGTGGCATATTCAAACAGAAGAAGTAGTAGCAAAGACAATTGAAGCGTCTATGGAGAGATTTGAGGAGGCAAATCCAGGATATAAAGTAGATGTGGTGCCTATGGCTAATGATGCCTATAAAACAAAGTTGGTTACAGCGATGGCGGCTGGTGAATTACCTGATATCTTTATTCACTGGGGCGGCGGTCCAATGAGTTCTTATGTGGATTCTGATATGTTATACGATTTAACAGACTTAATGAATAAAGATGGATATAAGGAGCAATTTTTGGATGCTGGTATTACTCAGGCTACTTATCAGGATAAAATTTGGGGTGTACCTGTAGAGAATGTTGCACCAGGTCTATTATATTATAATACAGAATTGTTCAGCGAATTAGGTATTAATGTACCACAGACATTGGAAGAATTTGAACAGGTTTGTGATAAGCTTTTAGAAAATGATATTATTCCTATTGCTTTGGCAAATAAGACAAAATGGACTGGTTCTATTATCTATGGATATATCTTAGATAGAATAGCAGGAGCTACAGCTTTTGATGATGCATATCAGGGAAAGAGAAGTTTTACAGAGGATGAATACATACAGGCGGCAGAAAAGATGCAGCAATGGGCAGAAAAAGGTTACTTTGGAGATGACTTTAACGCATTAGATTATGATTCAGGACAAGATAGGAATTTGTTATATAACGGTGATGCAGCCATGTATATTATGGGTGGTTGGTTTATTTTTACAGCCCAGGCAGAGGCTCCTGATTTTACGGATAAAATAGGAATTATGCAGTTTCCGGCTATGGAAGGTGGAAAAGGAAGCGCGGCTGATTATATTGGAACTATTGGAGATAACTTTTATTCAGTAGCAAAAACATCAGAAAATCCGGAGAAAGCGTTTGAAGCAATTCAATATTTGTTGGATGATACAGCAGTAGAAGAACGAATTTCAGAAGGAAAGATTCCACCATTGAAAAATGTTGAACTAACAGATGAAAATGCCATTAAAGTAAGTGAAGCAGCAAGCTCAGCGGAACATATGCAACTGTGGTTAGACCAATATCTTCCAAATGAACAGGCAGAAGTTCATAAAGATGCTCTGCAGCAATTATTGGATGGTGCTATTGATGCAGAACAGTATGGACAGATGATGGACGATACAATTGCGAATTTGAATAAATAATAAAATAACAGACAGTTCGGGCGATGCAATATTTATAGAAAAGTATCGCTCGAATCTCTCTAAAAGAAGAGGTGAGAAGATTGAAAGCGAAAGAGCAAAGTCTTGCATCAAAGCGGAGATGTTCTATTAATAGGATATCTGTAGTATTTTTGATTCCAACATTTTTCTTTATCATCTTGTTTATTTTTCGATCAGTTATTTATACATTTGATATTAGTACATTAGATTGGAATGGAGTAACAGCGGAAGGAACTCCTATAGGATTGGAAAATTGGAAAATATTGATGCAAGATGAAAAATTCTGGGATGCACTAAAGAATAATTTGATTATGGTGGTAAGTTGTATCGTTATACAGATGCCAATAGCTATGCTTTTAGCGTTTCTTATTGATGGACTGAGACATGGGGCAAGAGTAGTAAAAGCAGCATACTTCTTGCCATTACTTATGAGTTCTGTAGCAATTGGTTTTTTGTTTAGACAGTTATTTGAAGTGAAGTACGGGTTGGCAGGAGTGATTATGAAGTTATTTATGGATAAACCATTTAATCTTCTTGCATCTACCTCTACTGCATTGGCAGCAGTTATTATAGTTATTTCTTGGCAATATGTTCCTTTTTATATGTTGTATTATTATGCTGGATTAACGACTATTTCTACAGACATTTATGAAGCGGCCGTTTTGGATGGTGCTACAAGAACACAGTACATTTTTAGGGTAGCAATTCCTATGATGTCAGATACTATTAAGGCGGCTCTTATTATGTGTATGGTAGGATCTTTAAAATATTTCGATTTGATTTATGTTATGACAGAAGGAGGACCCTCTGGTAGTACTGAATTAATGGCAACTTATATGTATAAAAATGCTTTTACCAGTATGAAAATGGGATATGGGTCTACTATTGCAGCGGCAATGTTTGTGATTATTACCATTATTTCATTGCTGACATTTAAGGCTATGTATTTAAAAGGAGATGATTAAATGGTCAGAAATAAAAAACTTACCCTTATAGGGATTATATCAAAAATCTTTATTGCTTTTTGGGTAGTGATAACAGTTCTTCCTTTTTTGTATATGGTCATTACTTCATTAAAAGCACAGCAAGATTTGTTTTCCGGCTCTGTTCTTAGTATGCCGAAAGTTTTAAAAGTAGGAAATTATATAGAAATTATAACAGGAAATTATTTTGTATATTTTAAAAATAGTGTTTTTGTATGTGGTGTAGGATTGATATTAATTCTTACATGTGCAGTAATGTCTTCCTATATTTTTTCAAGATTAAAATTTCGGTTTGGAAAACCACTTTTTTATGTAGTTATAGCATGTATGGCAATTCCTATTCATGCTACATTAATACCAGTTTTCCTCTTTACAAAGCAAATTGGGATGTATGATTCGCCTATGGCTCTTATTGGACCATATGTGGCATTTAACCTTCCTGTTTCAGTATTTATTCTCACTGGATTTATGAAGGGTATTCCTAAGGAACTGGAGGAATCAGCAGAAATAGATGGTGCAGGAAAAGTAAAAACATTTTTAAAGATTATAGTGCCTTTGTCAAAGCCAGGATTAGCGACACTTGCAATTTATGATGGGATCAATATGTGGAATGAGTTTGTTTATGCTTTGGTATTGACTTCGTCAGTACAGAACAGAACACTTCCGCTAGCAATTTGGGAATATCAGGCACAGTACGGCGTAAATATTCCTATGATTATGACGATTCTTGTTTTAACAGCATTGCCTATGATTTTATTGTACGTTGTATTTCAGGAAAAACTGGAAAAAGGAATGATGGCAGGAGCGGTGAAAGGATAAATGAGAAATATACTTCTTACGGGAGTGTCTGGCGGATTGGGTAGATATCTTGCCAGAGCATATTTAAAGGAAGGAAATCGTGTATTTGGATTTGACATAAAAAAAAGAGATATCTGTGAGTTTGTAGATGATATTTCAAGAAATAATAATTTTTATTTTTTTTATATGGATGTTGGTGATAGTGAGTCCGTAAAGAAAAATATAAAAATATTGGAACAATGTACAGACAAACTGGATATGATTATAAATTGCAGTGGAATTCTTCCTGCTAATAGCGAAAAATTATTAGAGGAATTTGAGATTGATGATAGTATTCAGGTTTTTAATGTAAATGCTTTGGGACCTCTTAGGGTAGTGAAAGCGGCAATGCCGTTATTGAAAAAAGGTCGCGAAAAACTTATAGTCAATATTTCATCAGAAGCTGGAAGTATGCAGTCCCATGCAGATTATATCAATCGCTATGATTATTGTATGTCAAAGGCAGCGTTAAATATTCAAAGTATTATATTGCAGAGATATTTAAGACCACAGGGAATAAAAGTTTTTTTAATTCATCCAGGATGGATGAGAACTGAAATGGGAGGCGAAGAAGCACCTTTATTACCACAAGAAGCAGCAGAATGTATAAAAGCATTAGTGGAAAAAAGGAAAAAATTGGAAAAAGACATTGTATTAATTGACTATAATGATACAATTAGACCATGGTAGATAGTATATTATTATATTTGCGATAGTATATGATTCTTCTAAATAATATTGAAAGATGATGAGCTGCTATGGAAAAAAAAGAGAAATTAATGATTGAAATTGCAAAGATGTATTATTACTATGGATATAGTCAAAAAAAGATATCTGAAACGGTAAATTTGTCCAGAGCGTATATATGCCAACTTTTGGAACAAGCCAGACAAGAAGGGATTGTAGAAGTGAAAATTAAGGACTCTGCAACAAATTTAGAATCTCTAGAAAACTGGTTAATAGAGAATTTTCAGTTGAAAAAAGTAAAGGTTTTTCAGGATAAAAATTTATCAACAAAAGATTATATGATATCTTCTATGAGTAAAGAGGTGTCAGAGCTTTTAAGAGGCCTTGTAAAGAATGACTCTATATTGGCATTTTCCTGGGGAGAAACGTTATATAATATTTCAAAGGAAATGAAGGTGGAACCAGATATTAAAAATGTAAAAGTAATTCCATTATCTGGCGGAATAGGGAATATTAAAAAGAATAATTATACGCATGAGATATCTACAAATTTTGCAAAAATTTATAATGGTACTCCTTATGTTATTCCACTGCCGGTAATCGTAGATAGTGAAAAAATTAAAAATTCTATTTATTCAGATGCAGCTGTTTCAACTTTACTGGAAATGGTGAGGCAGGCAGATGCCGCTGTATTCACAGTGGGTAATCCAGGAGCGGATAATGCGTTGTTTCAAAGTGGATTTATCGATAAGCATGATTTAAAACAATTACAATCCAGAGGTCTTGTAGGAGATTTATGTGCACATTTTCTGAATAAAAATGGAATGGTCTGTGATGAGGAGTATGATAAGCGTACAATTTCAATTTCTTTAAGCGAAATGAAAAAAATTCCTAAAAAAATTTGTGTGGTATATGATGTTTCAAAGGCAAGAATTTTATTAAATGTTTTAAAAGGTGGTTATGTTGATTACTTATTTGTGGATGAGGCTACAGCTTCTTTATTGCGGTATGCCAATCCTGAATGAAAATGTAAAGGGGAATGAAGATGAAAAAAGCAAAAGCTATTATTGACAAAAATTTTGTGATATCAAAAGTTGATGAAAAAGTATTTAGTTCATTTGTAGAACCTTTGGGAAGATGTGTTTATGGAGGTCTGTATGAGCCGAATCATGTTACAGCAGATGAAGAAGGATTTCGTCAGGATGTGATGGAATATGTAAAGCCTCTAAATCTTACTATGAATCGTTTTCCAGGTGGGAATTTTACATCAAGTTATCGTTGGGAGGATGGAATTGGGCCAAAAGAAAAACGGCCTAGAAGACCAGAACCGGCGTGGCAATGTATTGAGACAAATCAGTTTGGATTGGATGAGTTTGCTAAATGGTCTAAAAAAAATGGCTCAGATGTAATGATGACAGTAAATTTGGCTACCAGAGGTGTTCTGGAAGCTATGGACTGCGTTGAATACTGTAACTTTGAAGGAGGAACCTATTGGTCTGAAAAAAGAAAAGAACATGGATTTGCAGAACCATTAAATTACAAGTATTGGTGTCTTTCTAATGAAATTGATGGAATTTGGCAGGTGGGACAGAAACCACCACGAGAATATGGGTTACTAGCAAAAGAAGCAGCAAAAGCCATGAAATTGTTAGATGACGAAATTAAAACAGTTTTAGCTGGATCTTCGTCACCAGGACAGGAAACATTTCCTGAGTACGATATGAAAGCATTGTCAGAGGCCTATGATTTTGTTGACTATATCTCAGTACATCATTATATTGGTAATGCCAGTAATGATAGTGAAAATTATCTGGCGAAACCAATTGTAACAAATAAATATTTTGAGGATGTAGCGGCTGTTATTAAGTATGTGAAACGTAAAAATAAAAGTAATCATGATGTGTATATTTCCTTTGATGAGTTTAATACTTGGCATAGTATTGCCAGAGAAGAACGATTTGAAAACAAATGGAGGATTGCACCTCCGTTGTTGGAAGACGTTTATACAGCAGAAGATGCATTAGCTTTAGGAGGAATGCTTTTGGCAATATTGAGACACTCAGATGTAGTAAAAATTGCTTGTATTTCAGAGTTAGTAAACTGTATTTCGCATTTACGTACAAGAAATGATGGCGGATGTTGGGCGCTTCCTCCGTACTATGCATATCTTCAGTATTGTCAATATGGACGTGGTTATGCATTAGAAACAGTTGTAGAATCTGATACATATGATTGTAAAGATTTTTCAGATGTACCTTATTTGGATTCACAGGCAGTTTTAACAGAGAATGGTTGTATTAATATTTTTGCCATTAACAGAAGTCTGGAAGAGGAATTGGATTTTGACATGGAATTACGCGGATTTGGTAAATTCAAAGTAGAAAAACATATGGTTTTAACAGCAGGAGATCCCAAAGCCACAAATACAGAAGAAAATCCATTACAGGTTATTCCTCATGAACATGGAAATGCAGTTTATAATCATGGATTTGTAAAAGCGAAACTGGATAAAATGTCATGGAATGTTATTTGTTTAGTTCCAGAAGAATAAACAAAAAGGGAGGATGATTATGGATTTACATAAGGTGGATTCAAAAGATTTTATGCTTAATCCCTTTGAACGAATTGGACGGGATTGGATGCTGGTAACAGCAGGAAATGAAGAAGGTGTAAATACATTAACTGCCTGTTGGGGTGGGGTCGGTAATTTGTGGCATAAGGATGCAGCTTTTATTTTTATACGTCCAAGCCGATATACCTATGAGTTTATAGAAAAAAACCAAACTTTTTCTTTGAGTTTTTTTGGGAAAGAGTATAAGAAAAAGTTAGGGTATTTAGGAAGTCATTCTGGACGTGATGAGGATAAAATAGGAAAGATGGATTTGCATATTGGTTTTATACAGGATACACCATATTTTCAAGAAGCAAATCTTGTTCTTATCTGCAGAAAAATGTATCATTTAGATTTTGAGGGGAATAGGATTCCTGATAATGAGATAAGAAGATTCTATACAGGGGAAGATAGTGGGGATTTTCACAGATTTTATGCAGGTGAAGTTATTGGTATTTATCAGAAATAAATATTGTTAGAAAAAGGGAGCATATCATTTTAATATTAAATTATGTTCGGTATGCTCCTTCTGTATAATATGAGAGTGAATAAATTCATAAATTACTATTAAATAAATATAGCGCAACCATTGAAAAATTATAATTACGATGTGAATTAATTAACAACTAGCAAAGAAACAAAATTTTACAAAGGGAGGAAATGTAATGGAAGCAATTCTTATGGAAGAAATTGGGCATCTTAAATTAGCTGATGTAGAAAAACCAAAACCTCAAAAGGATGAAGTCTTAGTGAAAATAATGGCAGTGGGGGTCTGTGGCTCTGATATTCCTCGCATTTTAAAGTATGGTTCTCATGTATTGCCAATTATTCCTGGGCATGAATTTGCCGGAGAAATTGTAGAGATTGGAAAAAGCGTAAGTGGATGGAAGATAGGAGACAGAGTAGCAGCAGCACCGTTACTTCCATGTAATAAATGTGAATGGTGTAAAAAAGGATTGTATTCTTTATGTGAGGATTATAAATATTATGGTTCAAGAAATGATGGAGCCTTTGCCCAATATTTAGCAGTAAAGGCTGAAAATCTTCTTTATTTGTCCCAGAATACACCTTTTGACTGGGGAGCAACGATAGACCCTGCCGCAAATGCACTTCATGCGTTTTATCGTGCAGAGGTTACAGAAAATGATACAGTGTGTGTATTTGGATTAGGGGCAATAGGACTTTTTGCCATTCAATATGCGAAGGCTTTAGGACTTAAAAAAATTATTGCCGTAGATATTAATGATGATAAGTTACAGATTGCAAAAAAATGTGGGGCAACTTATATTGTTAATTCTGCAAAATGTGATCCTATAAAAGATATTTTGGAATATACAGAGGGACATGGTGTTTCTGTAACATTTGATATGTCAGGAGTACCAGCTGCCCAAGTGCAGTCTATTTTAGTAACAGGAAAAATGGGAAGAGTTATTTATTTGGGTATTTCTCATGCAGGATTGCAACTTCCAGAGAAAGCAGTAGATAACATCCTTCGTTATCAATTGTCTATAAAAGGTAGTTGGAATTCTTTTTCAAATCCATTTCCAGGAAAAGAATGGACAGAAGCAGCCAGATTAATGAATGAGAAAAAATTCAATCCGGAATTGATTATATCGCATCAATATTTATTGAAGGAGATGCCGGAAGTGTTTAAAAAAATCGAAAAAAAGGAACTTGCATTTAATAAAATTATGTTTTATCCAAATGGAATATTGAAGTAATAGGAGGAGTGGAAAATGAAAAATATAGCAGAGTATATTGATCATACAATATTGAAGCCAGAGGCTACGTCAGAAGATGTAAAACGTATTTGCGAGGAGGCTAGAAAGTATAAATTTGCATCTGTATGTATAAATCCTAAATATGTAAAAATGGCCGTGGATTTGTTAAAAGACAGTGAGGTAAATGTTTGCACTGTAATTGGTTTCCCTTTAGGAGCAAATACATCAGAAGTGAAAGCTTTTGAAGCCGAAATTGCAATTTGTGAAGGTGCAAAAGAAGTTGATATGGTTATTGATATTGGTGCAGCCAAAGAACATGATTTTGGTAGAGTGAAGGAAGACATCTGTAAGGTAAAAGAAAAAGTAGATCATGAGCATGTACTGAAGGTTATTATTGAAACTTGTTTATTAACAGAACTGGAAAAGAAAGAAGTATGTAAAATATGTGCAGAATCTGGAGTGGATTTTGTGAAAACATCAACAGGATTTTCTACAGGAGGTGCTGAGGTGGAAGATGTACGACTTATGCGAGCTTCTATTGCACCGGATATGAAGGTAAAAGCATCTGGAGGCATCCGAAACAGAAGAGATGCGGAAGCTATGATTGAGGCAGGAGCAGAAAGATTAGGAACAAGTGCAGGTGTAGCAATTATCAAAGGAGAATGATGGTATGAAAGCTTTTATTATGGATAGGGAGCAAAAATTAAAGTTGTGTGAAATGCCAAATCCATCTGAAAAGGAAAATAATATTATCGTAAAAGTGCGTGCAGCATCTATTTGTGGGACAGATATGCGAACTTTTCTGAAAGGAAATGCCAAAATTGACGTACCAAGAATATTAGGTCATGAATTTGCAGGAGATATTGTGCATATAGGTGAAAAATTAGAGAAATTCGGTTTTAGTATAAATGATAAAGTTACAGCAGCGCCTGCTATAGGATGCGGTACCTGTTATTATTGTGAAAATGGTTTTTCAAATATGTGCGATTCTTTAGAAACTATAGGATTCCAGTATGATGGAGTATTTGCACAGTATGTAGAAATTCCAGAAAAAGCGGTTAAAAATGGAAATTTATTACACTTGCCAGATAGTATTTCCTATGATGATGCAACCTTGATAGAACCGGCGGCATGCGCATGGAACGGGCAATCTTACTTAAATATCCACGAAGGGGATGTAGTAACCATATATGGAAGCGGGATGATTGGATGTTTGCATGCAGAATTGGCACTTCAAAAAGGTGCAAGCAAAGTAATTGTAGTGGAGCCTTCTGAAAAAAGAGGAAAGATTGCTATGGAAAAGGTTCCTGGAGTTATATGGATTAATCCATTTACAGAGAACACTATAGAAATTATAAAAAAAATCACAGATGGAAGAGGATGTGATGTTGTCATTACAGCAACGTCAGTACCTTCTGTACATGAAGAAGCACAAATTATTGCAGGAAAGAGAGGAAGAATCTCACTTTTTGGAGGACTTCCTGGAGATGGAAAAGGACATCTGGATTCTAATATGATCCATTATAAAGAACTTCAAGTATTTGGTGTTCATGCAACAACTGCTGCCTATATGAAAAAAGTTATGGACAAAATGGAAAGAGGCGAGTTGGATGCAAAAAAATATATTGAAAGAATTCTTCCTTTGGAAGAAATCGAAAATGGTTTTAGAGTGATTAGAGATGAAAATGTGATGAAGGTAGTTATTCATCCATAAAAGGCATAAGGAGGATATAAAAATGTTAAAATTAGTAAAACCTAGGATTGGTGTATTGGCGTTAATGCAGGGACTTTATGATGAATCTCAGCCAGAAATACCAAGAAATCAGACACAATTTGTTAATGATGTAATCAAACAGTTATCAGATGTAGCAGAGTTTGTTTTTCCGGGCTTGTCAAAGGAAAGAGAAGATACAGAGCGTATTGTGAAAAGCTTTAATGATCAGGAATTAGATGGAATTATGATTATTAATACGTTATATTCTCCAGGATTACGAATTGTACAGGCTTTTAAGAAAAACGTACTTCCTGTTCTGTTAGCTAATATTCAGCCGCTTCCAAATGTAACAGATGATTGGAATTGGAGCTACTTAACTACGAATCAGGGAATTCATGGTATTCAAGATACATCCAATATGCTTATGAGATTAGGATATAAACCGGTAATTATAACAGAGGACTGGAAATCAGATAGATTTAAAGAATTTGTAGAGAACTGGTCTATGGCGGCAGCAACAGTAAAACAATTAACACACTGTCGTTTGGCAATTATGCAGAAAATGCAAAATATGGGAGACATTTTGGGAGATGAGGCGGCTTATTTCCAGAAATTTGGTATAGAAGTTCTTCATGAGGGAGTTGGCCAAGTTGTCTCTTGTATGGAAGAAGTAACTGAGAGTGAAATTGATGCCCAGATAAAAGAAGATTGTCAAAATTTTAAAGTGGATCAAAATCTCCCGCTAGAAAGACATCGTTATGCTGCTAAGCTTCAACTGGCTTTTGAAAAGTTTCTTAAGAAGAAAAGGTATGATGGATTTACTGCAAACTTTATGGTTTTTGAGGAAGATGGAAGAATACAACAACTTCCTATTTTAGGTGCATGTAATATGATGGCAAAAGGTTATGCTTATGCTGCAGAAGGAGATGTTCATATTTTAGCATTGATGGCTATGGGGCATTTACTCATTGGAAATCCGCATTTTACAGAAATGTATTCTCTTGATTATGGACGAGATGCATGTATGTTTGCACATATGGGAGAAGGCAATTGGAAGGTGGCCAGAAAAGATAGGCCTGTTACTCTAATAGATCGCCCTCTGGATATTGGAAATCGTGATAATCCGCCTACACCAATTTTTAGTGCAGAAACAGGTGTTTCTACAGTGGCTTCTTTAGTTCCTATCAGCGGTGACAAATATAGATTAGTTGCTATGAGAGGTATTGTATTAGATACAGAGATTATTAAAGGAATTCCTATGAATCACACTTTTTTCAAACCGGATAATGGAATTAAGAAAGCTATGGATAAATGGCTACGTTATGGTGGTACGCACCATGAAGTTCTTTGGACAGGGGACTGGATGGAGCGTTTAGAACAAATGTGTAGAATTTTAGATATTGAATTTGTGGATGTATCAAAATAAAAAGATAGATAAGGGCTGTAATGTTAAATAATTAATGTTACAGCTCTTTGAAGATAAGTCAGGAGGCAGACATGAAAGTTTTATCTGTAGATCACATTACAATTAATATGAACAATGTGGAAAAGACAATTATATTTTATGAGGATATTTTTGGATTTGTGAAGAACAGGGAAGTAGATATGGGGGATCATATACTTTATTTATATCAGTTGCCAGGAAATATACAGCTGGAATTGATAAAGTATAAAGAAGAACAGAAAAATTGGAGTACAAATAATACGGACACTGGAATTTATCGACACTTTGCTTTATCTGTAGATAACCTGGAAGAATGTCGTGAGAAATGCGAGAAAGCAGGATATGGAATTAATTTGTATCCGAAATATATCAAAGAAATCAATAAAACTGTTATGTTAGTAAAGGATCCTAATGGAGTGGAAATAGAAGTGATTCAAGCATAGACGTATGTGGGAGGAAATTTATGGGAGAAGTAATATTGCTTGCTGTTGATTTGGGAACAAGTTTTATTAAAGTAGGAGCATATAATCAGGAAAGTAAATGTATTGCATTAGAAATGGAAGCTGTCAAAGATTATCGTCCACAGCCAGGGGTATTTATACAGAAAGGGGACGAATTAGTAGAATCTGTAATTACATGTTTAAAAAAAGTAACAGGATGTTTAGGAGAAAAGCGTAAGAATGTAGAAGCTATTGCATTTACAGGTCAAATGTCAGGGTTTATGGGAGTAGATAAAGATTGGAATGACATTACTACATGGTCATGTTCTCTCGACAGCCGTTATATGAAATACGCAATGAAACAGATGGAACAGCTGAAGGACAAGTTTTTATGCATTGGTGGAACAAATTTTCCACAAATGGCACCTAAATATGAATGGTTTCAAACAGAATATCCAGAGGAAAGTAAGAAAATACAGAAATATCTTATGATTAGCGGATATATCATTGGTAAGTTAGGCGATATTAAAGTAGAAGATGCCGTAATGGACAGAACTTACACACAGTGGACTGGATTAGCGGATGTACAACATGATAAATGGTCTGAGGAAATCTGTCAAGAAATTAATCTTGATACAGACTTTTTACCAAGGATTGTAAATTCCAATCATATCTGTGCTCATTTAAATAAGAAGATAGCAGATATGACAGGTTTGAAACAGGGAATACCTTTGATTTCAGGAGCAGGAGATAAAGCGGCAGGATGTCTGGGAGCAGCAATTGTAGAGTATGGAGATACTATATTTGAAGCATCATCTTATGGAGAAGTGAGTTGCTGCGTACCAGAATATAGAGCTGATATAGAAGAGAAAAGATTAGATGTAATTCCCTCCGCAGTTCCAGGAGATTTTTATTCTACACATTTTGTAGCAGGATCGGGCATTACTTTAGATTGGTTTATAGAACAATTCATTTCCGGCAAACATATGTCTGTAAAAGATGGATTTTTGCAAATGGAAGAAAGGATTAGAGATTTACCTCCTGGAGCAGCTGGAGTTAAAGCTATTGGATTGTTAGGTGGTTCTTCTATGCCATTAGATGGAGTATTAAAAGGAATGTGGCTTGGATTTGACTGGAGTCATGGACCAGAACATTTCTATCGCGCTTTAATAGAAAGTTATACATATGATTTTACGCTTGCATTACGTTCTATTGAACGTTTATATCCTGAATATAGCCTAGAACAAGTGAAAATTATTGGGGGAGGGGCTAAATCTCCTGTATGGACTCAGATGTGTGCAGATGTACAAGGAAAACAATATATTACCTTGAATAGAAGTGATGTAGCAATGTGGGGAGCAGCTATTTGTTATCGGGCACACTATAACAAACTGATCTTTCACTTTTCAGGCAAAATAAAA
>ENA-OROR01000798-OROR01000798.1-human-gut-metagenome-genome-assembly--contig:-NODE-798-length-24753-cov-11.505466_pt1 | contig 24753 bp, 20 predicted proteins | sample MGYA00242135_ERZ509060 | MGnify/ENA primary metagenome ERZ509060 (study PRJEB26280, sample SAMEA2338742) | human gut metagenome | biome: human gut; feature: human-associated habitat; material: faeces... | reverse complement strand
CGACAAGAAAAGATGAATGAGAAAAATCAGTGTTTTAAGGGGTGGGAAACTTTAGTTATATAACTTGGATGTCGTGAACGATTCAGGTTTTGACTCTCCGGATGGCGCTTATCAAATTCAAGAGATCACGAAAGCGATCAACGGTTTGAACAATGAGTTGAAGGTTCCATTCTCTATGTTTTTGAGCGGCTATAAGTACAATGAGATCGCTGATAAACTGGATGTTCCTCTGGGGACGGTTAAGAGCCGTATTTTTTTCGCTCGACAAGAATTACAAAAAGTTTTAAAAGATTTTCGTCAAGGATAAAATTTACTTTATATAAAAGAAGCCGTCTTTAACAAAAGACGGCTTTCTTTTTATTCGGCCGGTTGGTATAAATATCTCTTGATGCTTCTTTTGGGTGTTTTCTCGAATTCTTCTTGATACAGCTTGAAACAGGTGATTTTACTGTAATTCGGCATCTCCTCGTTTACTTGGTCAATGTTGGTCTGCATCAACTTCTCGATTTCGGAATGTTGTATACCTGCCTTATCTACTTGCTCCCAATCGGGATAGATGAGGGCGACTAGTTTACCTCCTTGGGAGATGATGAGCGATTCCGCTACATATAGCATATTATTCAAGCGATCCTCGATCTCTTCCGGATAGATATTTTGTCCGCTGGGGCCTAGAATCATGGTTTTACTACGGCCGCGGATATATAAAAATCCATCTTTATCGAGGGTTCCCAGATCGCCGGTACGCATCCATCCGTCAGGCATCATAACGGCTTTCGTAGCCTCCGGATTCTTGTAATAACCGAGCATCACGTTCATACCCTTCACCAATATTTCTCCCACCTTGTTTTCCGGGTCCTCTGAATCGATGCGGACTTCCATACGGTCGACGATACGTCCTACGGAACCGGGCTTAAACTCATCCCATTGCGCATAGGAGACTAGCGGGCCACATTCGGTCATCCCGTAGCCTACGGTATAGCGGAAATGGATGGAATGAAGGAACGTTTCCACTTCTTTATTGATAGCGGCTCCTCCGATAACGATCTCCCCGAAGTTTCCTCCGAAAGACGCCGTTAACTTGGCGGAAATGGTATCCAGCACTTTCTGGTCTATATAGGGGACTTTCAAGAGCAATTTAATCAAAGGCTTCTCCAGTTCGGGGAATACCTTGTTTTTGATGATTTTCTCGATAATCAGAGGTACGGCTAGGATCAGCGCCGGCTTGATCGTCGTGAAAGCTTCCGCTATGATTTTCGGGCTGGGGGTACGTGTGAGGAAGTGTACATGGCAGCCTTTATTCACGGAATTCAATACCTCGAATGCCAATCCGTACATATGGGCCATCGGAAGCATACATACGATATTATCACCCGGATGGATGAACGGTAAATTGTCGTAAGCGAATTGCGTATTACTCCATAAGCTCCGATAGGGGATCATAACCCCTTTCGAGAAACTGGTGGTTCCGGAAGTATAATTAAGTACCGCTAATTCTTCCGGCTTTTCCACGTGATACCGAACATCGTTCGACGTGAATGAACGAGGGTACTTTTTACCGAAATATTCATTAATCCGATCTCTTACTACCCGGACTTCTTTGCTTTTACTGTGAATGATCGAGAAGTTATCCAGCATCATGAACAGTTTCACGTCGGGCATCATGCGTTCATTCATATTCTCCCAGTTGCTGGAAGCGGCAAGGACTGCCTTTGCCTCGGAATGATTTACGATATGATGTATATTATCCGGTTTGAATTCATGTAGAATAGGCACGGCTACGGCTCCATAAGCCAAGATCCCGAAGAAACAGATCGCCCAGTTGGAGGAGTTCCGTCCAACTAAAGCCACCTTATCCCCCTTTTTAATGCCGGCATGCTCTAGGATAATATGAAATTTCTCGATTCGACGAGCTACATCTTTATAATGGAAGGTATGTCCATTATAATCGGAGAACGCCGGGAGATCCCAATGCTCCTTGATGCTATTCTCTATGAGTCCTAAAAAACGATTCTCCATACTAATTTATTTATCAAATAACCATATGACAGGGTGGAAAGTTGTCAAAAGCCAAAGATAGTGCCTTTTCTGTAAATTATGAGTTTCAGTCTGCCGGAAACTGAAATATTCTTTACCTTTGTCTCTCCAAATAGAAGAATATGGTAGCACCTCTGGTAAAACGGATATGGATCTGGTGCAGGAATCTGTTGATCTTCCTGTTTGTATCCAGTATATTGGCGGTAGTGGTATATAAATTTGTACCCGTATATTATACGCCATTGATGTTTATTCGTATGTATGAGCAGCATCAGGATGGGAAGAAAATGAAACTCGGTCATACGTGGGTTCCTATATCCAAGATCGCCCAGCCTTTGGTTCAAGCGGTCATAGCGTCGGAGGATAACCTGTTCATGGAGCATAATGGCTTTGATGTGGAACAAATCCAGAAGGCACGGGCCGAGGCCGAGAAAGGTAAAAGGGTAAGAGGTGCCAGCACGATTTCCCAGCAGACCGCTAAGAATGTATTTCTTTGGCCGGGGAAAAGTTATTTACGGAAAGGTATCGAGGTCTATTTTACCTTCTTGATCGAATGGATATGGGGAAAGGAACGTATTATGGAAGTCTATCTGAACTCGATAGAGATGGGGGAGGGTATCTATGGTGCGGAGGCGGTAGCGGAGGCTCATTTCGGTAAGCATGCCTACCAATTGACCAAAAGCGAGGCAGCCTTGATAGCGGCCACACTTCCAAATCCCCGGAAGTTTAATTCTGCTAAACCGTCACCTTATATGCTGAAACGACAAGCGAAAATAATTTCCTTAATGGGAAAACTGATAAAAGTAGAAATGGGATATGGTGCCGGGCAAGTTGATCCCGGTACCGGAAAGGTTAAAAAAAGAAAGAAATGGAGAGCTTCCGTTATCATGACTTGGGACGAATCGCTTATGCCGATGCGTTAGAATATCAGACAGCTGCTTTCGAGGTCTTATTGGATGCGAAGGCAACGGGAAAGAAAGAGGATAATCAATTATTCTTTTGTGAGCATTTACCGGTCTTGACGATCGGTAAAAGTGGCAAGGACTCTAATTTGCTTATTCCCGAGGAAACTTTACGGGAACGAGGGGTCTCGTTTTACCATATAAACAGAGGGGGGGATATAACGTATCACGGGCCGGGACAGATTACCGGTTATCCGGTATTTGATCTGGAATATTGGAATCTGGGATTGAAACAATACATCCATATGCTGGAAGAGACGATCATCCGTTTCCTATCGCTTTACGACTTGAAAGGGGAACGTTTGGAAGGGGCGACGGGTGTATGGCTAGACCCTGAAGTACCGGGGCGTGCCCGTAAGATCTGTGCGATTGGCGTGAAAAGCAGCCGGTTCGTTACGATGCATGGCTTTGCTTTGAATATAAATACGGATCTGAGTTACTTTTCATTGATCAACCCTTGTGGTTTTACGGATAAAGGCGTTACCTCCTTGGCTATGGAGTTGGGGGTACCCCAAGACTTTGAGTTGGCAAAAAGTCAATTGAGATCGATTTTCATGGAAATCTTCGCTTGATATGGCAGTCATTCATTTCGCTCCTTTGCAAGGATATACGGATTCGGTTTATAGAGAGGCGCATACCCGAGTATTCGGGGGCGTAGATACCTATTATACTCCTTTCGTAAGGATAGAGAAAGGTGGTTTCCGGAATAAGGACTTGAAGGATATCGCTTGCGATAGAAATAGGCAGGTACATGTCGTACCGCAATTGATCGCTTCCACACCAGACGAGTTTCGGCCGATCGTGCGTTTATTCCAAGAGAATGGATACAAGGAAGCGGATATTAATTTAGGATGCCCTTTCCCTATGCAGGTCCGTGCGCATAGAGGCTCGGGACTTTTGCGGTACAAGGAAGAGGCCGAGTCTTTATTACGTACGATTGAGGAGTTCCCGGATATTTCTTTTTCTATGAAAATGCGTTTGGGGTGGGAGTGTACCGACGAGTCATTCGTGCTTCTTTCCTTATTAAATAAGTTACCTTTGAAGCATATAACCTTGCATCCCCGGTTAGGGATACAGCAATATAAAGGAGCTATCGATTGGGATGGATTCTCTCGTTTTTATGATGAATGTGAACTTCCCTTATATTATAATGGAGATTTAGTGGGGCTGGAAGATATCCGAGGAATAAAGGAGCGTTTTCCGGGGCTTGCCGGGATCATGCTGGGACGAGGGTTATTGGCCTCTCCTTGGCTGGCCACTGAGTTTGTGTCCGGACAGGTCTTGACCGTGAATGAGAGGCGGGATAAACTAGTCATGTTCCATGAGTCGTTGATGGATGAATATGCTGCCCGGTTGGAAGGTGGCGAGCATCAGGTATTATCTAAAATGAAGACAATCTGGGATTATCTTTTGCCGGAGGCCGATAAAAGGCTTCGCAAGAAAGTATTGAAAAGTACTTCCCTTACTTCTTATCAGTCGGCAGTGAAAGATTTGTTGAGTCTTTGACTACGGGAGGGACATTCGTAGAGTCTTTGGGGATCAAGGGTAAAAGAGGCCTCTTTCTTCTCCTGAAAATCTCAGAGAAGTTCGTGAAGTCTTTCCGGTACATGATACCTACACCTTGTATGGTTAATGCTTGCTTCAGGCCGAAATACATATCTCTGGCATGGTTATAAGCCTTTAGCCGGATCTCACCGGAGGGGGTCAACTTATATTCTAGGTCGAACTCTCCGATAAAAGTGTTATTTTTGCCTGTAGTGACCGTATTTCTCATACCGAAATTACCATTGATCAATAAGCGGTTGTTTAGCAACTGGCTGGATAATATCATCTCATATTCCGTGTCTTCCTTGAAACCGTCCTGTCCCGCTCGTATGTTTGTCCCTATTTGTACTTTATCCGTGAAACTACCTAATAGATTGGATAATTGCGCTGAGATAGCGGATGAAGCCACGGCGTTTAACTCGCTAGACTTATAACTCGTTTGGGCATATTCTGGTGTGTAGAATTTATTTAACACCAGCAAATAAACAATTTGCCGAGTCATCATATCCTCTGTGTCTATAAACGCTTTGACTTGACGCTCTAATTCCTCGTTAGAGTTCGGAAATTCTAAGTCGAAGGAAATAGACGGGCTGCGCAATGCGCCTTTAAGGTTTAAGACGCAATTGACGGGTATGTTTGTTCGAGAACTTTCTTGTAAGAGACTCTGATCCAAGTCTCCGATATTTGCGGTCAGATTGTAGATCGCATTGATATCCATATGGGCATTAAAGGGATCGCCACGGAAATTGATCGTGCTACCGTCTCTGATCTTAAAGTCTTTATGGATGATTTGCTGTAAGCTGAAATTATAGTTTCCTTGTACGATATTCACGTCGCCATACATACGAAGATCACTTCTTGTTCCATATTGTATTTGTAAACTTCCACTGGCGTTTCCTTTGATACGGTCTCCCGCTATCGGGTCCATGATTAGCTCTATATCGGCATCGGGTGTGATATCAAGGAGGAAGTTCATTCGTAGCTCGGCTCCCTCGTCTGTCTCGTGTACGATATTCAATGGGTGTGTGGACGTGGAATCTACGTTAGCGGCCAACTTGCTTTTATCGACGAACGTGATAAAATCATAGTCCGTAGCCGAGTTCTTATTCATGAAGTCCAGATAAATAGCGGTCTTAGGTTCGCTTTTCATATTAATATCAAAGTCGATCAACTTACCGTTACCCTTGATCTGCGCCGTTCCACTGGCGAATACAGTTCCGTAAATCAGCGGATTCTTTTTCTGGTTGGCGTTATACATCAACATATTATTGCCTTGCACGTTTACGAGGAAGCTATAATCCCGGAAATGCAAATGGTTGAACTTGAGGCTGACTTTCCCTAGGTTGCCGAATTGATCCTTGACCGTGATATTCCGTAAATTGACGGATGTAGAGTCAAGGTGGACGGAATCGGAGAAGGTATAATACGTATCCAAGAAATCAACGCCTACCCCTCCATCCATGACATAGGCATCTCCCTCGACATTCAGCTCCTTAAAGGGGCCGTGCAAATGTATACTTCCGAATCCCCGGCCTTGCAAGTTCTTTACGACCGTATCGACAAAGGGCTGCAAGAAAGCTAGATTGATATCATTGGCATCGAAATACAAGGATAGCCCCGCATTGGGTCCGACCGGGAATACATAGCCGTTTACATCCGTCCAAGTGCTGTCGTTCTTGTAGATGCTTCCCAGCATAAGGATACCTTTCTGTGCGTCGTCCCATTCGCTGAAGAGATTGAGGCGACCCAAGGGGGTTTGGTTGAATGAGAAATTCTTTACTTCCAGATCCGTGTTTAGCATACGGCTATTGAATAAATCATTCACGTAGAACTTACCGGTAGCCTCACCTCCGAATTGCAAGACTGGGATATTCAATACGTCGAAGACATAACTCAGCTCTATTTGCTTCAAGTCTACCAATAAAGTATCTGCCGGATCTTTTGAGATCGTCCCTTCCATAGATAAATACTGGGTCTCATGATCTACCCGGAAATGCTCGATACCGATCTTGCCCTCACGAATCGTTATATTCGCCGGATTGATGGTCCAGAGCGTGTCTTTAATAATGAGGGGGCTTTTATTCAACGTGACTTCCGTACGTAACTTGGCCGGCCCTTTCTCGCTTTCCTCTTCGACAAAAAGGGTAGAGGCGGAGATGTCGGCCTTAAATAACCGCTCTTTATTATTCGCCCAGCCAATCAGGGTGTTCACCAGATTATCTTTAGCGTCTGCTTTGATATCAAGGTAGTTACGCAGTCCCTTGTCGTTATAATTAATCGTTTTTAATTGTAGGTTTACCTTATCGTTCGGATTGTCGCAAACCAAGTAGCCGGATTCGAACATGGATTTCCCGAGATTGAACTTCGGAAGCCACGCCTCGATACGGAACTTATTATAAATATTATTATAATGTCCCGTGATCCGTCCGGGTTGCACCATCGTGAACGGTAGTTTTAATGTCGTAGAAAGCGCTTCCGTATTCTCGATCGTTAATAGGAGGGCGAAGTTATTCTCTTTCACGATTTGTTTTTTCTGGGTCGTGTTGATCAAGGCTGGCACATATCCCTTGAACGTATTCATAAGGCTGGGGATTAGCGTGTTGAATGAGTAAGACCCGGTGACCTCTCCATTCAAGATATCGGACGTTATGGTTAATTGCCGGTCGAGACTATGCCCCGAGGCAACTACTTCGAATTTCTTAAGGAAGAAGCTGCTGGGAGTGGTCTCGAAAGAAAGACTGTCCAACGTGATGCTACCTTCCAGATTATCGATATTATCTCCGGTGAAATCCGCATTTAAAGCCAAGGAGATATTCGGCGCCTCATATTTGTCTGTCAGGTTCAATCGGTCCGGCCGGAAATGATCGAGGCGGGCGGTGAAATTAAACAAGGAGTTTTGCCCTTGGTGCTGGAAGATGCCTTGGGCGTGTAACTCGCCATTGGGATCGTTTACATGGATAGTCCCATCGAAACTACTCTTCCTGAAATTACCGGAAAGATTTATATCCTTGTATTTATAAGCTTTATAATCGAACTCCTTGACTTGTGCTTGGATATTTCCGGAGAAATTTCCGCCAACAGGTCTACGGGTATCGATATTGATGTCGAAGCGAGCCTCCCCGAAAGGATTATTCTCACCAAATAACTCATGGAGCCGCAAGTTGCTGGAGGCGATGCGTCCCCGTAGGTAAGCGGCTATATTCTTATCCTTGTTGCTACCGAATATCAAGTCTGTCTGTATGGAGCCGATGGAAGACGATAATTTTCCGAAAGCGACTAGGTTATCAAAAAAGCCTGATATCTCGCCCGTGAAATTGATCGTCCCCAATTTGACGACCGGGGCCGGGAGACTCTTCGGACGCTCATTGAAGTTATTGGCCAGACTGGAGATGCCGTCTGTCGTGATATACATCTTATTCACCTTCCCTAAAAGATACGTTTCCTCAGGATGGGTGATGTTTTTCAGTTCCATCTGGCCGATAAACAGCATCTTATCGCTATACTTCAAGGTGAGGCGCTTCAAGTTAAAATTATTGATGTAGCCGTTTGCCTCGGCCGATAACTCAATCGTGTCGGCGAAGTTCTTGAACGCCGGGACGAAAGGGGATAAGTCTTTCAGGCAGATTTGCGAAGGTGTTATATTCAAATCGATCGGAGCGTTGTTCAAGAGAGCGGGAAGGCTATCGATCTCGCTTAAATCGATCCGGGCACGCCCGATCTTCAAGTCTGTCTGCGGCAAGCGTACCTCGAAGTCCTGCACGAAAGCGCTATCCCGGTTCCCGACCACGTTCAGCGATAACTTATTCAAGGAGAAACCGGATGCCTCATCGAAACTCATCTTCTTGATATGGGCGTTCACGCTGTCCTTGTTAAAAGCCTTGAGGGATATCTTGGCACTCAGGTTCTTGATATCGATATGCTTGGCGTTGAACTTTCCCGGGGTCTCTTTCTCGCTATCCACGTTATAGCTGAAATTACCTCTTCGGATCATGATGGAGTTGAAACGGAGATCGATATTCTTCTCTTTCTTTATCGAATCCTTGCTGGCGAAAGCGTCGATGACGAATTGCAGGTTCAAGGGGCTTTCGGGCGTATGTTTTCGTAGGTTGAAGGAGAAACCGAACAAACGTACCGTCGTGAAGACGAACTTCCCTTCCAGTAACGGCATGATCTCGAATCCCGCCGCCACATGGTTCGCCTCGAACATGACTTTCCCGTCTTGGTCTTCCAGATAAAGCCCTTCCAGTACTAGGCGATTGAACCATTCGATATCCACGTTACCGATCTTTACGGGCACACCGAGGTGGCCGGATAACTGGGTCGTGGCTACTTCTGATACTTTGTTTTGAATATAAGGAATTCTCAGTAAGATGCCCGGCAACGCATAGAATATCCAGAATAATGTAAGCAGGGTAATGATTATGTATTTAAGTCCTCTGATATCTTTTCTATTTATTTAGCGCAAATCTACAACAATATCGCGATAGATTTCGTTAATTCGCGGAAAAAAGAATGAAGATATGAGTATAACGATATTAGGAATCGAGTCTTCTTGCGATGACACTTCCTCTTCGGTGATCCGTGACGGCGTGATGCTGTCCAACGTAATAGCCAGTCAAGCCGTTCATGAGGCCTATGGCGGGGTTGTCCCCGAGTTGGCTTCCCGTGCCCATCAGCAGAATATTATTCCGGTAGTAGCCGAGGCCATCAAGCGTGCCGGCATTGATAAGTCCGAGTTGAGTGCCGTGGCGTTTACTCGTGGACCGGGTTTGATGGGTTCTTTATTGGTCGGGACCTCGTTCACCAAGGGTTTGGCCGCTTCCTTGGATATCCCGATGATCGAGGTCAATCACTTACAGGCTCACGTGTTGGCTCATTTTATCAAGGAGACTCCGGACGATGACCATGCTCCCTCGTTTCCTTTCCTTTGCTTGTTGGTTTCGGGCGGTAACTCGCAAATCATAAAGGTGAACGCTTATAATGATATGGAGGTGATCGGCCAGACGATCGACGACGCCGCAGGAGAGGCTTTCGACAAATGCGCCAAGGTGATGGGACTGGGTTATCCCGGTGGCCCAGTCGTGAATCGTTTGGCGAACGAGGGTAATCCGAATGCCTTTACGTTCAGCAAGCCGCATATCCCCGGATATGATTATAGCTTCAGTGGCCTGAAGACCTCCTTCTTATATACCTTGCGTGATCATTTGAAAGATGATCCGGATTTTATTGAGAAGAACAAGCGAGACCTATGCGCTTCCTTGCAAGCTACGGTAATCGATATTTTGATGAGTAAATTGCGTAAGGCGGCGAAGGATTTGTATATAAAGGAAGTAGCTGTCGCCGGAGGTGTATCGGCCAATTCCGGTTTGCGTGAGGCATTCTTGGATCACGCAAAACGTTATGGCTGGAAAGTGCATATCCCGAAGTTCTCGTTCACCACGGATAACGCCGCTATGGTAGCTATCACGGGATATTATAAGTATATGGATAAGGAGTTCTGTCCGATGGATGCCGCTCCTTTTTCTAGGGTTGTCTTATAGGAAAATAGTTTTACTATAGAGAAACAAAAGTTTCTTCTAGGGAAAACAAAAGTTTCTTCCTAATGAAACTATTGTTTTCCCATAATGAAACTCCTAGTATCATTATAACAATGGAAGTAGATGATTTACCAATAGAGTTAGAGGTAGCGGACGCACTCAAATCAGGACACTTGATGATGGGTACGGCAGAGAGTTGTACAGGCGGAAAGATTGCCAGCATGATAACCTCCATGACGGGCAGCTCGGAATACTTCACCGGGGGCGTGGTAGCCTATTGCAACGAGGTGAAGCATCATGTGCTCGGTGTCTCCGAGGCGGACTTGAACACTTTCGGGGCCGTAAGCCAGCCGGTCGTGGAGCAGATGGCCCGTGGGACTATGCGGGTATTGGGATGTGATTGTGCCGTCGCTACCTCCGGGATCGCCGGGCCGGGAGGCGGGACTCCCTCGAAACCGGTGGGAACGGTATGGATTGCCGCCGCTTATAAGGAGAGGATTCTCTCCGAGTGCTATCATTTCGGGGAGAATCCTCGTATGGAGAACATTCGCTTGTCGGCAGAGGCGGCGTTGCGTATGTTGCTCGGATTGATTCGTGAGTAAAGGGACTATCGCTTAATGGGCGATCTCGTCCACGATTCGTTTATAGCCTTCCTCGTTCGGGTGTAATCCGTCTGAGAATAAGGATTCGTTTATCTTGCCGTCTTCCTGAAGCAACTTCGTACCCGGGTTCTTGAACGTGTACCATCCGGTCTCGGCTATTTGACGGATGCGGAGATTGAGATTCCTTACCCGTTCTTCTTGGTTACGGCGGGGCAAGATGCCGATTACCTTGATCTTGGCCTCCGGCTGCCGTTGCCTGATGGCGGAAAGCAAGAAACGAATGCCTTCCACGATCTCGTTGTCATTGTTGATTCCGATGTTATTCGTGCCGATCATCAATACTACTTCCTCAGCCTTGTATCCATCCAATTCACCATGATAGACTCTCCAAAGTACGTTCTCGATACGGTCGAAACCATATCCGAGATTGTGGAATCCAGCCGGACGCATGATTTTCTCCCATGTTTCCATACCTCGCACGGACGGTCCTTTGGGCTCTCCTCCCCAGAAATGCGTGATGGAATTACCTAGGATCACCCGTCGAGGCGGGTTGCTTTGATTCAGCGAGAGAATATCCCGGTGACGTTTTTGCCATTCGTAATTATTGGGTTCCCGGCGCTGGGTGACAGGCATTGTGGTAGAGAGGTCTCCTTTGGGGATGCGTAATATCTCCCGTACTTTCCGCTCTACGGCGTTCGCTTGTGTTTCCATGCCCCAGTCGGAAGGATGGACGTAATCTACCCAAGCATCCGGGTGCAGTCCCAGCTCTTCTCGTGTAAGGTAGTAGATATCTTTTATCCCTTGTGCCTGCAATTCCTCGAATGCTTTTTTAGCTCCTTCGTTCATGCGCACATAATCTTGTAGCTTCGTATCGTCGGCGAGTGCGTTGCTATATCCGGCATGCTCCACCAATAAGATCGGAGAGGAGTGGGTGGCACGTATTTGCTTGACTGCGTCCGATACGAGTTGCGTGATCTCATCTTTGCTCTTTGGCGTGAGGTTGGGCAGGCAGTCAAGGATATAAAGGCGTGCGTCTATCTCACAAATAAAATCCAATACCTCTTTCTCTAAACGTCCGTTACCGGAGAAGCCTAGGTTGATAAGCGGATATCCCAGTGAACGCTGCAAGATCGTGCCCCAAGTCATGCCCGGACGGGAGGCGCATGCGCCTTGGGCGATCGAGGTTCCGCATAAAAGAATCGGTTTCTCGGGCGATACGGGGATAAACGTAAGCTCATCGTTTTCGGGCACGCCGATTTCCAACCACTTTATCGTATTATAAGGAGGCAGGTAGAGGCGGAACTCATAGCCCCTGTCATGATACAGATCTTTGCCTATGTTCGTATAATGATATTGAAGCGTATCTCCGGAAGGATAACCGCCGAAATAAAATCTCCATTGGCCATCGCTATCGATACTATATAGATCTACGCCGGATACGCCTGTCGTGGGCATATGTGGCATATTCAGCGGTCCGCTTACTTGATAGCGTACTTTTAGTTCAGGGGCGTTGCTGAAAAAATGAATCGCCAACCCGGCGGAGTTGCGCGATAAATCCCAGACGGGTTTACGTACCTTGCCTTCGGCTCTTTGGGGAAGCCGGACGTAGCTGTCTCCGATCTCTTCGGTCCATCCTTGGTTTTGTATGACAGGGAATCCATATTCGAGCGGGTTGAGCCATTTCCATTGTGCGTGGGCGGATAGAGCCGTGAGGCATACGAGCGTTAAGAAGATTTTGTGAAGTCTCATCATTCCGGTATTATTTGTTTTTTGTTATGAATATGACAAAGATAATATATATTTGTATTCATAAACAAACTTAAATCAATAAACCATGAGTAAAAACATTCTATTTGCTTTTCTCTTTTTAATGGGCGCTATCCCGTCGATCGCCCAGAAGAATTACCAAGTCCAGTCTCCAAACCGGGATATAAAGGTGGAGGTTACGGTAGCCGATAAAGTCACTTTCGCTATCGTACAGGATCATTCGGAGGTGATGAATTCTGCCGTATCTATGACTTTACAAGGAGGTGAGGTACTTGGCGCTAACCCGAAAGTCTTGAAAGTGACGAAGACCTCGGTAGACAAGGAGATACCCTCTCCGTTCTATAAGAAGGACGTAGTAAAGGATATCTATAATGAGATGCAAATCTCGTTCCGGGGAAACTACGGGCTGGTTTTTAGGGTGTATAACGATGGAGTCGCTTACCGTTTCACGACGAAAAGAAAGGAACCGATCGTTATTGCCGATGAGGAGGCCGTCTATAATTTTCCCTCGGATTATAAGACATTCACCGCTTACGTGAATAGTACGAAGCCGACGTTCGAGGAGCAATTTTTCAATTCCTTCGAGCAGCCCTACGCAAACGAGACGATCACTGGCCTGAATGATAAACGCCTGAAGATCCTGCCTCTTTTGGTGGATCTGGGAGATGGTCGCAAGATCTGTATCACGGAAGCCGATCTGGAGGATTTCCCCGGGATGTTCTTGAATAACGAGACGGGAAAACCTTCCTTTAAAGCGGTTCATGCGCCTTATCCGAAAGTGAAGGAGCAAGGTGGCCATAATCAGTTACAGATGTTGGTGAAAGAGCGTGAGAACTATATCGCCAAAACATCCGGAACCCGTTCTTTCCCTTGGCGTGCGTTTATAATCTCCCGGAATGATAAGGAGTTGGCCGATTGCGATATGGTCTACCGTCTGGCTTCTCCCTCCCGGGTAAACGATATCTCTTGGATCAAGCCGGGTAAGGTGGCTTGGGATTGGTGGAACGACTGGAATCTATACGGTGTGGATTTCCGTGCCGGAATCAATAATCCCACCTATAAATATTATATAGACTTCGCCGCCGAGCATGGTATCGAGTACGTAATCTTGGATGAGGGCTGGGCCGTGAACCTGCAAGCGGACATGATGCAAGTAATACCGGAGATCGATCTTCAAGAATTGGTGGATTACGGTAAATCCAAGAATGTCGGTATTATCCTTTGGGCAGGTTATTGGGCTTTCGCCCGTGATATGGAGAATGTCGTGAAGCATTATTCGGATATGGGCGTGAAAGGCTTCAAGGTGGATTTCTTGGATCGTGACGATCAGGAAATGGTGAACTTTGTTTATAAAGCCTCCGAGGTATGCGCTAAATATAAGATGCTAGTGGATTTCCATGGCGTATTCAAGCCGACAGGTCTTCAACGGACCTATCCGAACGTGTTGAACTATGAGGGTGTGAATGGTTTGGAGCAAATGAAGTGGTCTTCCGAGAAGGAGTTCGATATGGTGACGTATGATGTCACGATCCCATTTATCCGTATGATCGCCGGCCCGATGGATTATACGCAAGGTGCTATGCGTAACGCCGCCAGAGGTAATCATCGGTCGGTAAACTCGGAGCCGATGAGCCAAGGAACCCGTTGCCGCCAGTTGGCTACTTACGTGATCTTCGAGTCTCCTTTCAATATGCTGTGCGATGCCCCGTCTAATTATAGGAGGGAAAAGGAATGTACGGAGTTTATCTCTAACATTCCGACCATCTGGGATGAGACGGTCTCATTGGCTGGAAAGGTCTCCGAGTATGTAGCGATCGCCCGCCGTCATGGTAATGATTGGTATATCGGGGCGTTGACCAACTGGACGCCGAGGGAGCTGGATTTAGACCTGTCTTTCTTGGGCGAAGGTGATTATACTTTGGAATTATTCAAGGATGGCATAAATGCCGATCGTGCCGCCCGTGATTATAAGAAAGAGGTAATCCCAGTCCCGACAGATCGCAAATTAAAGATCCATATGGCTCCCGGTGGAGGCTATGCGGCTCGTATCCAGAAACGATAATTCTTTTTTCGTCTAAAGCGACCCTGCCTTTCGTCGAATAAACGCTTGCGTTCATAGGCGCAGGCGTTAGATTCGTTTACTTTTATAAAAAACGGTATTATGAAACTCACGAGGCAAGATTATATATTGGCGGGAGGACAGGCTTTATTGTGGATCACCTTATGGCTGATTCCTCCTGCGATCGATTTTTTCATACGCTTTAATCCGAGCTCGGCTTTCGAGGTGTGGAAGATTAATACGGGGTTCATTACTCCGTTGGCTATTGTTTTCACCGCTAATTTCTATGTATTGGTTCCCTATTTGCTTTATCGGGATCGGAATGTTCAATAAGATGCTCTTTGGTTTGATGAATTTGCTATTGATCACGGGGGCTAACCTATGGATATTTTCTTCTAAGGCGGATTTCCCGGACGAATGGCGTTCGGGAATGTATATGGTCGCTTTCGGAGCGTTCTTCTTACATTTGCTAGTGATTGGATGTGCCGTGGGGTTCCGTTATATCGTACGCTGGGGCGATATGCAGATGCGTTTGAAAGAGGAGCGGCAGAAAAACGCCGAGGCGGAATTGGCTTGGCTGAAGAACCAGTTGAATCCGCATTTTCTCTTTAATACCTTGAATAATATATCCAGCTTGGTCCAGATAGACCAAGATACGGCGCAAGAACGTATCGGGCAATTGAGCGATTTGCTGCGGTATACGCTCTATGAGTCGAACCATGAGCTGGTACCGGTGGAAGGCGAGATCGAGTTCATGAGCAATTACATCGAGTTGATGAGATTGCGCTGCAATGAGTTGGCTACCGTGGAAGTTGATCTGCGGATCCCGCCTAAACCGATGAGGATCGTTCCGCTCTTGTTCATCTCTTTAATAGAGAACGCCTTCAAGCATGGCGTGAATAGCCGTAAGTCGTCGTTCGTACGTATTCGCTTCAAGGCGGAAGGAGATGACCTCGTCTTTACCTGCGAGAATAGCGACCATCCGAAACCGGACGTGAACCGTAGCGGATCGGGGATCGGGATGGAGAATCTGAGGCGTAGGCTGGATCTGGCTTATCCCGGTCGTTACCGATATGATCAAGCGCTTCGGGAAAATAGTTACTTTGTTCAAATAACACTTCGAGACTGCTTATGAAAACACTGACTTGCATGATCGTAGACGATGAGCCCTTGGCGGTGAAGATGCTGGAGGACTTCGTAAGCCGTACGCCTTATCTGAGGCTGGCGGCTTCCTTCAATGATCCGGTACTGGCGCTCTCCACGTTGTGCGAGTCTCCGGTGGACGTGCTTTTCTTGGATATTCAGATGCCGGATCTGGACGGGCTGAACCTCTCCCGGATGGTACCGCCCAGTACGAGGGTGATCTTCACGACCGCCTTTAAGGAGTATGCCTTTGATAGCTATGAGGTGAATGCCCTCGATTTCCTGCTGAAGCCCATCCGATACCATAAGTTTCTCGGAGCTGCGGAGAAGGCCCGCCAATGGTTTGAGATGAATAGCGTGAAGGAGGAGAGAGGCAGCCTTTTCGTGCGGGTGGATAGCCAGTTGCGGCAGGTGGAAATCTCCCGGATATTATACGTGACGGGCTTGAAGGATTACGTGATGATCTATCTGGAAGGGGAGGCCCGTCCGCTTATCACCCACGTGACGATGAAGGCCATGGAAGAGATGCTGTCTACCGGTCGCTTTATGCGGGTACATCGTTCTTATATCGTGGCGTTGGATAAGATCCGTTCCGTTGATCGGAATAATTGCGTTTATATCGGAAAGGAGATCATCCACGTGACGGATGCCTACAAAGAGGCGTTCAACGCTTATCTGAAAGCTGCTCAACCTTCTTGAACTTGGATGCCCATTCAAAGCTCCTTACGATGGGCATTCTAACGACCTTACAATGCCCATTGTAGGAACCTTATAATGGGCATTCTAAACTTTATGTGTATATTCGTGCCTTAATTAAGAGAAAACGATATGAAGAATAGCATTCCTTTAGGGTTTATCCGGATCTTTATCCTGCTTATATGTCTGACCTCGTGCGGTAGCAAAAAACAACAAAAAGTAGCTTTGCCCGCCGATTTCAAGGGACCGAAGGAGTTGGCTCGCTTATATGGGGTACGTATCACACCGGAAGATAATATATTCTTGTACAACGAGGGGGCCCGTTGGTTGGGTGTACGTCATAAATTGGGAGGGAGTACGAAGCGGGGCGTGGATTGCTCCGGTTTCGTATCGATCGTTTATCGGGAGGTATACGGAAAACAGCTGGCTCGTTCCTCGGCGGATATGCTGAAGTATAATTGCAAGAAAGTGAGTCGTGCCAAATTGCAGGAAGGAGATCTGGTATTTTTCAAGACGGGTTGTGGCGGGAAGCGTGGCGTTCCGAATCACGTGGGGATTTACTTGAAAAATGGGCGCTTCATCCATACCAGTACTTCTAGCGGCGTGATGGTAAGTAGCCTTAGCGAACCTTATTATACAAGAACTTGGTTAACGGGTGGTAGGGTAAAATAAAATTACTAAATTCGCGTCTTAGAAAAACTATTAAACATAAATAGAATATGTTGACAATCAAATTAATCACTGAAAACACGGATGCCGTAATCCGTGGACTGGAAAAGAAACATTTTAAGGGTGCGAAAGAAAGCATCGATAAAGTGTTGGAATTGAATGATAAAAGACGTATCGCACAAAATCAATTAGATAAGAACCTAGCGGAGGTAAACGCAACCTCGAAGTCGATCGGACAATTAATGAAAGAGGGCAAGAAGGAAGAGGCGGAGGCCGCTAAGAAACATGTTTCCGAGATCAAGGAGGTGAGCAAGGCTTTGCAGGTTGAGATGGATCAGGCTGCCGAGGAGCTGCAGAACTTACTTTATACGATCCCGAACGTACCTTATGATGAGGTGCCCGAGGGTACCTCTGCGGAGGACAATGTGGTAGAGAAAATGGGAGGTATGGAAACGGAACTCCCAAAGAACGCTCTTCCGCACTGGGAATTGGCGAAGAAATATGATTTGATTGATTTCGATCTGGGTGTTAAGATCACGGGAGCAGGTTTCCCGGTCTATAAAGGACAGGGCGCTCGTTTGCAACGTGCGTTGATCAACTTCTTCTTGGATGAGGCTCGTGACGCCGGTTACTTGGAGATCATGCCGCCTACGGTGGTGAACTCGGCTTCCGGTTATGGTACGGGACAGCTTCCAGATAAGGAGGGACAGATGTATCATTGCGAGGTAGACGACCTCTATTTGATCCCGACGGCGGAGGTGCCCGTGACAAATATTTACCGGGATGTCATTCTGGATGAGAAACAGTTACCGATCAAGAATTGCGCTTATACACAATGCTTCCGTCGTGAGGCCGGATCTTATGGCAAGGATGTACGTGGTTTGAATCGTTTGCACGAATTTTCTAAGGTGGAGTTGGTTCGGATCGATAAACCGGAGCACTCTAAGCAATCTCACCAAGAGATGTTGAATCATGTGGAGGGATTACTTCAGAAGTTGGAGTTGCCGTATCGCATCCTTCGTCTTTGTGGGGGTGATATGAGTTTCACGGCTGCCCTTTGCTTTGACTTCGAGGTGTATTCCGAGGCACAACAACGCTGGTTGGAAGTTAGCTCCGTGTCCAACTTCGATACGTATCAAGCCAACCGCTTGAAATGCCGCTATCGTGACGAGAATAAGAAAACGCAACTTTGCCATACCTTGAATGGTAGTGCTTTAGCCTTGCCTCGCATCGTAGCCGCCTTATTGGAAAACAACCAAACCCCCGAAGGTATCCGCATCCCGAAAGCGTTGATCCCTTACACTGGGTTTGATATGATTAAATAAGAATGAGTGAGGCCATGTTAGGATTTTGATCTTAACATGGCTTTGTTTAAAAATCAAAGAAAGTTATTGTAAGTATATGATGCTTATTTGATTGTTATTACCTATCTTTGCCGCTATAGGACTAAAACATATAAAGCTATGGCACGACCGATTAAAGAAACTCCCGTTTTATACGGTGATGACGCTAAGCGTTTTGATGAACGAATGAAATATAATGAAACGCATAAGGCAACGGAAATAGAGAAAGAACGTATCCGTAAAGCTTATGAGTATATGAATTCAATCATGATTAAATAATTTACTACTATGCAACCAAAACATCTTAACTTGCAAATCCTTTCTGAACAGGTAGATCTACACTCTTTTAACTGTGGCGATGAAGATTTAAATGATTTCTTGATTAATAATGCGTATCAATCTATGATACACAGAATGTCATTGACTTATATACTGAAAGAAAATGAGCAGGTAGTTGCTTATTTTAGTTTGCTCTTTGATAAAATATCAAAGGAAGATACTAGGAATACGACTTCTTTTATTGAATTTAAAAGTAATAAAGGGCTCATTATGGAAGGTAAGGACTTTAAAAGTTATCCGTCACTGAAAGTTGGACGTCTAGGGGTTAACATTAGTTGCCAAAAACGTCAGTTAGGCCATTTGATACTGGATTATATAAAAAGGCTCACATTGACCCAGCAATTAGCCGGATGTCGTTTTATCACTGTGGACGCTTATCGAACAGCCTTTACTTTTTATGAGAAAAACGGCTTTGAATACTTAACCTTAAAGGATGTAAATGATCATACGAGACTGATGTATTACGATCTGTATAGGTTGCTTTGATTAAACTGTTTGTATTTTGAAGGATGAAGATAACATATAAATACGCCAATGTGACTCTTCGCTAAATATATACTGATTTAAAGGAGAGCACATTGGCGTATTTTTTAGATGAATAAGTTTACGTTCGCATCTTCCGCACGTTCCAGATAGGTGGCTACGCCTCCTAGGACAACGTTATCCATCAGTTCTTCTTTTTTGACGCCCATTACGTCCATACTCATCGTGCAGGCGATCATCTCGATACCATTCTCTACGGCTTGTGCCATAAGGCTTTCCAAGCTGTCGATCCGTTTCTTCCTCATGATAAGGCGCATCATCCAACTGCCGGCTCCACCCATATTCATTTTAGATAGTTTCAGCTTTTCGCTATTTGCCGGAAGCATCCAGCCAAACATCTTGCCGAAGATATCTTTTGATACGGCAGGTTTTTCCCGTTTCTTAATCACGTTAAGCCCCCAGAAAGTAAAGAACATAGTCACCTTCTTTCCGGTGGAGGCAGCCCCGTTCGCTATGACGAATGAGGCCAACGCCTTATCGAGGTCATCGCTGAAAACGATCAATGTCTTGTTGTCGGCACTATTACCACCTGTCGCTATTTTGCATTCAGCTTTTTTTTTTCGTACCGTGGCGGCGATCGTACCTCCCTTATTTTCCAGAGAGACTAACTCTGCCCCGGTTATCTTGCACCATGAAGAGACATCTTTCCCGAAAGCCTGATCCGTTGCGGTGATTTCCAAAGACTCATCTTCCCGCAAGTTCTCATAGTTTTTTTTCAGCTGCATGATCGGTCCCGGACACATTAATCCGCAAGCGTCTACCTTAATCGCCGTAGCTGCCGGAGTCGATTTGCAAGAGCTACTTTTACCAGATGCCTTATCAGAAACAGCTTCGGACGAACAAGGTGCGCAGGCTGGCTCATTCTTGATCTTTGCTGTCGCTACATTCCAAGTCTTGTAACCACCGGATAGATTTCGGACATTCGTGAAGCCATTTTGAGTCAGGATGCGATAAGCCAAATAGCCCCTTAATCCAACAGCGCAAGTTACTACGATCGGTGTATCCTTAGGCAGTTCCGCCAAATGTTCTCTTAACTCATCAACCGGTATATTGATGAAGCCGGGGATTGTCCCTAAGCTGTACTCGTCACGGGTACGGACATCGATACGTACGGTATCTGGCGATAAGTTCTGGATCTCTCTCCACTGGATCGCTTTCGCTTTTCCCGTAAGTAGGTTCTCCGCTACGAACCCGGCCATATTTACGGGATCTTTAGCGGCTGAATAAGGAGGAGCATACGCATGTTCCAACTCCGTCAGGTCATAGACCGTACCTTTCCGCTGGATAACTTGCGCTAACATCTCGATCCGTTTGTCTACGCCTCCGAAACCTACGACTTGCGCCCCTAACAGTCGTCCGTCTTCCGGTGCGAACAATATCTTGATCGATAAAGGCACGGCTCCCGGGTAATATCCCGCATGCGAGGCTCCATGCGTATAGGAGGATTGATAAGCGATTCCTTCCCGTTTCAACAGCTTAGCGTTAGCTCCCGCCGTGGCGACCGTCAAGTCGAATACCTTGGCGATAGAGGTTCCCATCGTCCCGTCATAAGTTTCCTTATTGCCGGATACGATATTATCGGCTACGATACGTCCTTGCTTATTCGCCGGACCCGCCAATGGGATCAAGGCTGGTTTGCCTGTCACGAGGTGGCGTACTTCCACGGCATCTCCCAACGCATAAATATCCGGGTTCGAGGTCTGCATATATTCATTGACAGCGATACCGCCGAGTGCTCCGATCGTAAGTCCCGCTTCTTTGGCCAATCGGGTTTCCGGACGGACACCGATACTCAATAAAACCATATCCGCCGGGATCTGCTTCCCACTTTTCAAATGAACGGTCACGCCTCCGGAAGTCTCCTCGAAACGAGATACGCCATCTTCCAGCATCAAGCCTACCTGCTTGCCGATCAATTGCTGATGTACGATAGCGGCCATGGAATAGTCGAGGGGTGCCATCACTTGGTTAGCCATTTCCACGACAGTGACGTGGATACCCAGCTCATGCAAATTCTCCGCCATCTCCAAGCCGATGAAACCACCCCCTACAACAACGGCGGTACGGGGCTTTTCTGTGTTCACGTAATTCTTGATCGTGTCCGTATCCGGCACGTTACGTAACGTGAATATCTTTTTACTCTCGATTCCTTCGATGCGTGGACGCAAAGGCTCCGCACCGGGAGAGAGCACTAGTTTATCGTAAGTCTCCGTGTAGGTTTCTCCTGTGCCGAGTTTCTTTACCTCCACTTGCTTGGATTCGGGAAGGATTCGGGTCACTTCCTGCTCCGTACGTATATCGATGCGGAATCGATCCGTGAAGCCTTTCACGGTTTGTACGAATAATTTATTCCGGTCGTTGATCGTGTCTCCTATATAATAAGGTAATCCACAGTTTGCGTAAGAAACATATTTTCCACGTTCGAAAAGGATGATTTCCGCTTTCTCGTCCATTCTACGCAGCCGGGCTGCTACGGTAGCTCCACCGGCTACACCTCCAATAATCAAATACTTCATATCTATTTTTATTTAATTTGTATTATACATATTTGTTAGTAGACAATAATTAGTTAAAAAAAGGGATTCATCCCTTTTGTATGTATTCTTTGAGTTGATTGAACAGGCTGTCCATGTTTAGCTCGGCCTGCATCATCTGTTGTATTTTCTCTTTCCCTTTTGGGGTGAGCGAGAAAAACATTTGCCGCTTATCCTCTTTATTGATGTTCCTGCGGATAAACCCCTTGTTCTCGACAGAGGTGATCACCTTTGAGACCCGGGAGTTTGAAAGACCGATATAATCGCAAATCATTCCCGCCGACTTTGCCTCATTATCCTTTAAGCAACAAAGCAACATGGCCTCGTTGATGGTGATAGCATGTACTTCCGAGAAATTTTTCTCGAACTGGTACAGTATCTTATAGATATCCTTTATGGCGCAAATTGGTTCCATATTTCTTTATAACTTGTTTGATGATGCAAAGATATAACTATTTTCTAATAAAAATACTTTCTAGTGGAAAATAATTAAGACTATTGTATATTACCCTATAGTAGAGACAGGGCGTGCCCCGTCTCATCCCAGCTAAATGGTAACTTAAAGATACTATTCAGACGGTGATGAGACGGGGCACGCCCCGTCTCTACTACTAGGTATTTCTTTTAATCTCTGTTGGAGAAATATTTCATGAATTGTGAACGCTCATACATCGCCGGGTTCGGGATATTGGCGTAATTCAATTTGCCTTGGAATTGGGAAAGGGATTGGTAATGTGCCTGATGCATCCACTCTTCCACGCAAGTCAATACTTGGGAGATGATTTCCGCTCCATGTGTATAGACAGCGCTACACATCTGTACGGCGGAAGCGCCGGCCAATAGACATTTAACGACATCTTCCCAATCATGCACACCGGTAGAGGAAGCGATACTGATTCCCGGGATCTTTCCGGATACGATAGCCGTCCAGCGAATCGTGTCACTCAAATCGGAATGATTGCTAAATACATTACCCGAAACGATCTGCATATTATTGATGTCGATATCCGGCTGGTAGAAACGGTTGAATAGCACGACACCATCAGCACCGTTTACTTTCAACAAATTAACCAGTGAAGGAATATTGCTGTAATTCTTTCCGATCTTCATGATAACCGGAATCGATACGGTCTCTTTTACCTTGCGGATGATACTGACATACGTATCCCGGATACTCTCGAAATCTTCGGTCAGCTCGGTTTCCATGAAGAACACGTTCAATTCCAAAGCGTCCGCTCCCGCTAACTCAATTTGGCGGGCAAAGTCGATCCAAGCGTCCGCCTTATAGCAATTGATGCTGGCGATAATGGGGATCGTACATAATTCCTTGCTCTTCTTGATCAGTTCCAGATAATCATTTACTTGATTCGCTTTTACATAACCACGGATATAATCCGCCGCTTCGGGGTAATCGGAGTCTTGCATCAAAGCCTCGCTCTGCATCTCGATCTGCTCTTCGAAAAGAGATTTCAATACGATAGCTCCAGCGCCTGCTTTCTCAAAATCCCTGTTACGTTCCGCCTTATTGGTGAGTCCGGAGCTCCCGACGATAATCGGATTGCGAAGTGTTAACCCTGCGTATTGGGTTTTAATGTCAATCATGTTGCCTATATTTAGATTTAATAATTACTTTAATATTCCCGTTCGCCAAAGATACTGGTACCCACCCGTATCAAGGTGCTTCCTTCTTGGATAGCGATCGGGTAATCGTGGCTCATCCCCATGGATATCTCCTTGAAATCGACATTATCTTTACAGAGCGTCTCTTTCAGTTCGATAAATAAATCATGGATCTTGCGGAATTCTTCCCGTATCAACCCCGTATCATCGGTATTGGTAGCCATACCCATCAATCCGCAAATACGAATATGCTGGAATTCGGCCAAGGACTCGTCACGCAACAACTCCTTGCATTCCTCAGGACTGAGTCCGTGCTTGGATTCCTCTTGCGCCACATGGATCTCCAATAATACCCGGATCGTGCGGTTGTGTTTTTTCGCTTGTTTATTCACCTCAGCCAAAAGCTTCAAGGAATCTATGCTATGGATCAAATGAATAAAAGGAGCGATATCTTTTACCTTATTGCTTTGTAACGGGCCGATAAAATGCCATTCGATATCCTCAGGTAGTACTTTTTGCTTGGCGCTCAGTTCCTGTGCCCTGCTTTCGCCAAACACCCGCTGTCCGGCGTTGTAAGCCTCCCATAGAGCCTCCACCGGGTGAAACTTAGAGACGGCAACCAACGTCACCCCTTGCGGGAGCGACGTTTTCAGTTGTACTATGTTTTGAGCGATACTCATGTTTTTATCCTCTTTGTTCAGCTTGTTGTTTTTGCTCCGCTATCAGTTCCTCGCCACTTTTCTTCTCGCCGGGAATACTGTTTGCGTCGAATGGGAATACATCCATCAACTGGGTTTCCGTTACCGAGGCGATGGTATAATCCGCCAATGTACCCTTCATTCCATCTTCCAATACGGCGATGGCCTCTTTCAGCGTAGTGGCTTGGGCAAGCATTTGTGCGGCGGTTTTCTTTTCCGCTCCGCTCTTCTCGTCCAACGTGATAAAATAAACCTTGATCTTATAGAACCGATCACCATTCTCGTTGAAGAATAATTCGGATAAACGAGCTCGTTTGATGTCTGTTACCGTAAATTCACCCGTGATGAAGGGGCGGATCTCCTCGATGATGCGAGCTTCCGCTTCCGTAAAAGACAGGGCGTCTACCAAGTAAGGCTCGGTTACTTTTTTCTGCATGCCATTTTCCAGCATTTTCTCGTAAGAGACCTTACATTCAAACCAATTGTGCATATGCTTTACTTTTTAATTTAGTCTGTACTCTGTTTAAAACAACGTACAAATATAGTGGCTATTCGTCAATAAAACAACTTGCCGCAAAAGATATAATTTGTCAGGATGTCTAATTTCGCGTGTTTGTTTTCAGTTGGAATTTAAAATAGAGAGATATGGATGAGAAAGATTT
>ENA-OROR01000792-OROR01000792.1-human-gut-metagenome-genome-assembly--contig:-NODE-792-length-24879-cov-6.048904_pt1 | contig 24879 bp, 20 predicted proteins | sample MGYA00242135_ERZ509060 | MGnify/ENA primary metagenome ERZ509060 (study PRJEB26280, sample SAMEA2338742) | human gut metagenome | biome: human gut; feature: human-associated habitat; material: faeces... | reverse complement strand
AAGAAATCGTGGACTACATCGTTGTACATGAACTCGCCCACCGTCTGGAAATGAACCACTCCAAAGCATTTTACCGTATTGTAGAATCCGTTCTTCCTGATTATCAAAAAGCCCAAAAGTGGCTGAGAGAAAATGGACGAAATTTATGATCTCCCTACATCTGCTTCCTCACCACCCGGTATTCATCCCCCACCTGATAATACGGGCACTCTCTGAAATCTCCCTGCACGAACCTCACCATCTCATCTTCATCCAGATCCTGCGTGCAGACATAGCACTCATAATCGTCATCATATTCATAATTCATGCAGCTTTCGCAGTTTGCCGCTGTTTTTCTGCCTCGCATCTTATACCTCCCCCAATTCTTTTAACACCTGATATACGTAAGAAACAGGAAGTCCTACGACATTGAAATAGTCCCCTTCGATCTTCTCAATGAATGCGGAAAATCTCCCCTGAATTCCGTAAGCCCCGGCCTTATCCATAGGTTCTTTGCTCTCTACATATTTCTGGATTTCTTCTGTGCTCATCGGATTGACAAAAACTTTTGTTTCCACCGCGTGGCTGATCACCGTTTTTTCTCCGCTTTCATCAAACCACAGAACCGCAACACCCGTATATACCTGATGTGTATCTCCCTGCAGTGACCGGATCATCTCAAAGGCTTCCTGTTCATCCTTTGGTTTTCCCAGAATTTGTTCTTCATGCACAACGATCGTATCCGCACCGATCACGATCACATTCCTTGCCTGGATCTCGGATGCCACATTTTCCGCTTTCATCAGCGCCAGCTCTTTTACAATCTCCTTTGGAACCGTATTTGTATACACTTCTTCCTTATTGCTGACACGCACTTCAAACGGAACACCGATCTGTGATAAAAGCTCTTTTCGCCTCGGTGAAGCTGACCCTAAAATTATTTTCTTCATACTCAAAACTCCTTGTTGTACTTTGTTGTTGATAATAACACTTTTCTGCCTGTTATGGTAGACTTTCCATCCGAAAATATCGTATGATAATTATTGTTTACATCAATTATAACCTTTTATTTTGAACTTTTCACAAGGAGGAGATTCTATGGATCTTCCAGCTTCTCCCCGAGCCAAAACGGTCAGAATTTCTTTCTCTGTGGAAAGAATACAACAACTGCTCCACCCCGGAAGCGCATCTGGTAAAAGCACTGGATAAAGCAGAAACAAACGCTGTCATAGAACATACACAAGAAAAGGAGAACCACCATTTATGATTCAAATCATCATTTCACCTGCGAAAAAAATGAATATATGCGAAGAATTTCCCGGCACTGCCACCACACCTGTTTTTGCAGAACAGACAGACCTTTTATATCAGACGCTAAAGCAGATGTCATTTGAAGAATTGCGGAAACTTTGGAAATGCAGTGAAAAACTGGCACTTCAAAATACAAAAAGACTGTGCGAATTTACACCGGCTGACGCTGTCACTCCCGCTGTTCTCGCCTATGAAGGGATCCAATACCAATACCTCGCACCGGGCATCTTTTCTGATACACAGTGGGACTACGTAAACCGGCATCTGAACATTCTTTCCGGATTTTATGGTGTCCTGTGCCCTTCAGATGCTGTCATTCCCTATCGTCTGGAGATGCAGGCCAAACTGGAAACTGAGAATGCCACTGATTTGTATCATTTCTGGAACAATCAGCTATATCAGGCATTGTACTGTAAATTTGAGAAAGACTCTCCGAAAGAGCTCATCAATCTCGCTTCCGCAGAATACAGCAAAGCAGTACTTCCTTATCTGACAGAAGACGTACACTGCGTCACCTGCGTTTTCGGCGAGTTCGTTCAGGGAAAAGTAAAGGTGAAAGCCACGCTCGCGAAAATGGCGCGGGGAGAAATGGTCCGCTGGATGGCAGAACACCAGATTCAGACTGCAGAAGATCTGAAACAGTTCACCGGACTTGGATTTGCTTTCGAAGAGTCTCTATCTTCCGGGACAGAGTATGTGTTCCTGAAAAAAGCTATCTGCCCGGAAGATTAGACTTTTCTTATTCTGCCTTCATTTCCCGGATCTCTCCGCACGCGATCATAGCGCCGGAGTTTCCGGAAGGCTGGGTTGTCATATCATCCGGATGTGCGTGTATGATAACCGCTCTTCCGATCACATCCTCGGGATGAAATCGATCTGTGTAAAAGATCAAAAATGCATTTCCGTCATTTGCCAGAAGCGAAGGCATATCTCCTGCATGCTGCGGGTGCATGGCATTTGTCGGATTGTAGTGTCCGTCCGCCTGTGCAAATGGTTCCGCTTTTGTCCCCTGACAGGTTCCCTCATGAATATGAAATCCATGAAATGCATTTCCGTCAGGCAGATTGCGGATATCGGCTGCCACGATCGTTCCATTGTGAACTCCGAAAAAATATACCATTCCCCGGATTTCTGGAAATTCTGAGCTTCCTTTGATCTCTGCAGCGGCATCCGGGATGGTCTGTATCTCTGAAAACATCTTACCACCTCCCGGATTACCATATGCAGTTTTTAAAAAATTGTTATTCCTGATGCACTCTCCATGCTTCTGTTAAAAGCTCCGGCTCTTCGATCAGACGCAGCGCACCCTTCGCCATACATTCTGTCACATACAGCATTCCCTTCTGCCCAATGCTCATTCCGGACTGTGCGGCTGCACTCCAGTGATGCAGCGGTGTACCCTTGCACATGGTCGCCGCACTGAGCATCACAGTTGGCACGGTATGACTGACTTCTGAGACATCGGTTCCGATTGCCAGCAAAACAGGTTGGTCTTCCAACGGTTCCAGACCTCCAAAATAATTTCCATCGTTGACCAGTCCCGCTTCTTTTGTGAGGCTTTCTGCAAACCGCAGCTCTTCTTCTGTATATTCCGGAAGATTGGTCTGTTCCATTGCCTGATAAAATACTTCTGCCAGCGGGCGGTTCACTTTCATCTCCTGATTGCTCGTCACAAGCTCGATCTCCACTCTCGTCCCGGTCATAAGAGCCGCTCCTTTTGCACAGTCATCCACCCGCCTGGATGCGTCCTCTGTCCGCGAACGTTTGGATGAACGGATAAAATAATTCGTAGAAGCAAAGTCCGGTACAATGTTGGCCGGTCCGTCTGTATTTGTGTACGTGTAATGAATCCGCACATCGTCTGCCACATGCTCTCTTAGGTAATTGACTCCCACATTCATCAGTTCTGCGGCATCCAGAGCACTTCTTCCAAGCTCCGGATGTTTGGAGGCATGGGCTTTGACTCCGTAAAACTTATAATTCTTCATATCCTGCGCCTGCCAGATGTCATAACTGACCCGATTCCGGTCAAACGGATGCCAGGTGATCGCCGCATCCAGGTCATCAAACACTCCTGCCTGATTCATCTGAATTTTCCCAAGAATAATTTCCTCAGCCGGACAGCCATACACCCGGATGGTCCCCGGAAGATCTGATGTTTCCATCGCTTCTTTCAATGCACAGGCAGCCCCCGCGCATGCCGTGCCAAGCAGATTGTGCCCGCATCCATGTCCCGGTGTGCCAAGCGGCTGACAAGTGCAGACCGGTTCCTGTCCCAGTCCCGGAAGCGCGTCATACTCTGCCAGAAATCCAAGTATCGGTTTTCCTGTTCCCCACTCTGCAACAAATGCAGTGTCAAGTCCTGCAATGCCCTTTGTGACCTGAAATCCTTTTTTCTCCAGATACTCTGCAAGACAGGCAGAAGAGATCACTTCCTCTTTCGAAAGCTCCGGATGCCGAAAAATAAAATCCGCAGTCTCGATCAGTTCCTGTGTATGCTTTTGTACCCATCTGTGAATATACTCTGCTGTATTCATATGACAGACTCCCTTCCAATGATTTTTATCCATCATACCACATTCCAATGATTTCTACATCTGCAGATCCCGCTTTTGTTCCTCCTACCAGATAAACAACTCTCTTCCCGTAATTTTCCAGATTGCTTCCAGAAAATAATAATCTCCGTAAATAATCGGAAACTCATGTTCCTCATCATGAAATGCCGCTGTACATTTTTCCAGCATATAATCTGCGTTTTCATCCCAGTTGCAGCGTTTTTCTGCCAGTGTATACAGCAATTTGAACGCTGCATCTGCATACAGTCTTTTTTCATGCTCCGGCACGCATTTCTCGATTTCCAGCAATCCGCATGCTGCGATCGCAGCGGCAGTGGAATCTTCCAGACTGCAGTCCTTTGGCTGTCTGAAATCTACCGGGATGCATCCGCTTTCCGGAATGTTGGCAATAAAATAGTGTGCCACTGTTTTGGCTACATTCAGGTACCGCTCATCTTTTGTATGCAGATAGCTGAGAACAAATCCATAAATCGCCCACGCCTGTCCTCTTGTCCAGGAAGAGCCTTCCGCATAGCCCTGCCCTCCAAGAGATCCTCGCATCTCTCCGGTCTGCGGATCTATGGACACGATATGGTTCACGGAACCGTCCGGGCGGATGAAATTTTTCAGCGCCATGTCTGCATGTGCAACTGCCAGATGGAAATATCTTGGATCGTCCAGTTCCTCTGCCGCCCAATATAACAGCGGCAGATTCATCATACAGTCGATGATCGCCAGATCTGCCCGGTTCTTCCCGTTCTCATCGTTCCATGCCCGGAAATAATTTCCCGCCGGATTGAAGCGGCCTGCCAGATTTTCTGCTGCCAGAAGCCCTCTGTTTTTTGCTGCCGGATCCTTTGTTACACGGTAATCTGCTACCGCTGTCGGCAGCCAGCGGAATCCACTGTCGTGATCCATAGCTTCATAATTCAGAAATACTGCGTCCAGTTTTTCTTCGTTTTCTCTTGCAATCTTCTCATACAGCTCTTCTTTGGTTGCATGATACATCTGCCACATCATGCCTCCCCAGAATCCGTTGGTCCACCAGTAAATATTCGTCTTACTCTGATCATCAAACACCCCGTCTTTTGCCGTATAGGGGATTTTATGCTGGCTGCGCGCCGCACATGCCGCTACTTTTTTTATGATTTTCTGCGCAGTTTCCTCTGCCCATTCTTTTCGTTCCATATGCATATCCTCTTATTTTTTATATCCAAAATCCGGGATTTCTTCCCATCTCTGCCGGAAATAATGCGCGGCAAGTTTTGGTCTCCGGTCTCTGGTGAACAGTCCCTTTTTGTTGCCATCCACACGCATCACTCCCTGAATGGTCGCAAAATCCGCAAAGTTCCACATCTGCTCTCCGATAATAAACGGACACTGATCCAAAACTGCATTCATGGCGCGGTAATATTCCATCTGATATTCTTCTGTAAACATATTTGGAGTGGCGCTGTGCAGTCCCGCAACCGTATCTGCCCCATATTCTGTAATCATCGCCGGTTTGCCAAGTTCGGCCCAATATTTCATCTCATACTCAAATGCTTCTTTGGAAATTTCCAGATTTCCTCCATATACATACCAGCCATAATACCGGTTGAAACAGATCACATCCATAGCCGGAGCTACCAGATCCCGAATATAGTCATTCTGGCAGATCACCAGGGTAACCGGACGATCCTGCGGATCGCAGGCATGTGCCAGATCATACAGCGGCTTGAAATAGTCATAAGATGCCTGCGGCTGTTTTTCTGTATCCGGCTCATTTGCGATGGACCACATCACCACACACGGATGGTTCTTATCTCTGGCGATCATATCCCGGATCACATCTTCGTGGTGTTCTTTGGTCCGGAATTTTGCAAATCCTTCCGTGTCATCCCATCCAAAATTCAATCCCACGGCCGGAGTCTCATCAATCACAACAATTCCTTCTCTGTCACAGAGATTCATCATTTCCTCTGAATATGGATAATGGGACGTACGGAAAGAATTGGCATGCAGCCAGTTCATCAGCGAAAGATCTTTTACATTCAGCGCTTCATCCAGTCCTCTTCCATGTACGGCGCTGTCCTCATGCTTTCCAAATCCCTTGAAATAAAACGGTTTGTTGTTGATCAAAAATCTGGTGCCTTCCACGCGGACGGTACGGATTCCGAAAGACTGTGTATAACTGTCCTCTCCAAATGTCACACACGCCTGATACAGATATGCATTTCCCGGCTCCCACAGATGCGCATCCGGAATCCGAAGCGTTCCTTCTGGTTCAAAACCTTCGCATACTTTCTGTCCTGCTTCGTCATAGATTTCCACATGCAGATCTCCGGTTCCTTCGCAGTCGATCTGACATTGTACGATTCCGTCCGTTCCTTCGATATCCGGCACAATGGTGATATCTTTGATGTAATTCCAGGGAGTTGTATATAATTTCACCGGTCTGTGGATTCCTGCATAGTTAAAGAAATCAAAGTTCGGCAGATTCTGCGGTCTGGCCTTCATATTTCTGACACTTTCAATGTCCGGAAGATCACTTCCAAAGAATGCGGCGCCCGCCTCATTTCCGATCGGAAGCGTTCCGTAGTTGACCCGATTGTCTACTGCCACACATAACAGATTCTCTTCTTCCAGATATGGATTGATCTCCACCTCAAATGGAAGAAATCCACCTTTATGTGTGCAGATCAGCGTTCCGTTCAAATAGACCCGGGCAGCCTGTGTCACAGACCCAAAGCGCAATACAACACGTTCCTTTTTCAACATGGCCGGGATTTCCAGCTTTTTCTGATACACTGCCCATCCATAATGGTCGCGGAACTGTGTTCCTTCCTTCTGGTCATTGTAAGATGCCGGAACTGCAATATGTTCCGGGTGTTCAAATGGAACCTTTGTCCACTCTTCCTCGAACCCTTCTGCCTGGGCAAGCTGAAATTCCCAGATCCCGGAAAGATCGATCAATGCCCGGGAAGCATTCATTTCAGGATATAACATCTTCTTTTCCTCCTATGCTGTCTGTAAATGATATTCTTTAAATATCATCTGAAAAATTTTCGAATTTACATATGCTGCCAAACCAATCCCGATCACCAGAACCGGCGCCATTACAAATACTCCGATGGCCAGGATCGCCGCTGTGATCACCAGCATAAAGATCGTCCATCCGATATTCTTCAGCGCCATCACAAATGCCATCACTGCCAGATGTTTCAGATCGGTATCGCATTTTGCAAGCAGCGGAAAGAAATAAGTCACTGTCAGCAGATATACCAGTGTGAGGATTCCGAAAATTGTCAGAAGCACCGCACTGACCCTTGTTTCCATATGATAATAAAAATACAGATCAGAGGCCAGGAAAATACCAAGCAATGCGATCACGATCCATGCAATGGTACTTTGTTTCCAGTTTTCCTTAAATGCGCGGAAAAAAGAAGAAACGATATAGCCTTCTTTATTTTCTGCCATTTTTAACGTTACGCTGTAAAGCGCTGTTGTCGATGCTCCGATCGTAACCACCGGAATGCAGCAGATCAGCCACAGCCCCGTCAAGATCATCATATCCACCAGTTTTCCAAGAAAATTCCAGACCGGATTTTCCAGATTAAAAAGCTTTGACATATCTACACCTCATTCTTTCCTGATTCAACGGACACTGTTTTGGATCAGCACTTCTGTCTCTTCCAGATGTCCGCTGCTTTTCATCACGCAAAAATAGTAATCTTCTCCCATATTCCAGAACGTATTCCCTTTAAGAGGGATCGTTTCTTTGATTCCGCCGAGTTCCTGATAATAATTCACCACATTTTCGGGTGCGATCAAAACGTCCAGACCGCCCGCAAAATATTCTGTCGTGATCTTCTCTGCGCCTCCGGTCACTGCATTCACCCTCAGGTTTTCCGGATCCAGTTCTACCGAGTCATCCAGCAGGATCTCTTCGGTCTCTTTCCCAAGGATCTTTGCAGTCTCTTCGACAATCTCATCCTTCTGTCCGGAATCCAGATACTGGTTCACAACGTAGATCGTATAAGGATCCGACTGTTTTCCCTGAACTACCGCACTGATAACATAAACAGCAGCTGCCGCGATCAGTAAAATGATCGCCGCATGCCATTTGTAATACATCCAGTAATATTCTGCTTTTTGTTTCAGATTTCCTTTTTGCTTCATCGCTGTTGTTTTCTATCCTTTCAGTCCGGTCGATGCCACACCTTCTACGAAATACTTCTGCAGGCAGAGGAAGATGATCAGTACCGGAATCAACGTAATGATGGAACCTGCCATGATCAGGCCGTACTCTGCCGAGAACTGTCCGATGAACATTTTGAGTCCCAGCTGAATGGTTTTCTTTGTTTCTGTTTTTAAATAGATCAATGGTCCAAGGTAATCATTCCATGTATTTACAAACGTAAAGATGGTCAATGTGGACAATGCCGGTTTTGACAGCGGCAGCATGATGGATGCGTAGATCCGATACTCACTCATTCCATCGATTCTCGCCGCTTCACAAAGGGAATCCGGGATTCCTTCATAAAACTGTTTCATCATAAACACACCAAACGCGGAGAATGCCTGCAGGCAGATCATCGCCAGCAATTTGTCATTCAGTCCCATTCCACGCATCATGATGAACTGCGGCACCATGTATACCTGCCATGGCATTGCAATGGTTGCAATATAAGCAAGGAACAATGCATTTTTAACTCCAGCTTTGCAAATGCATATGCCGCAAAACTGCTGGTCAAAAGCTGTAAAAATGTTACGACAATGGTTAAAAATACGGTGTTGCCGATAAAGTTCATCAACGGGATCTTTGTCCAGATTTCCTTGTAGTTATCCCATCTCGGAACATCCGGGATGAACTGAAACGGTGTGATTTTAAATACTTCGGTGTTACTTTTGATCGACGCGGACAACATCCACAGGAAAGGAATGATCATCAGCGCTGTTATCATGATCAACACGAGATACAGGAATACTTTTCCTATGACTCTGTTGCGTTTCATTGATGCTGTATGCATACGTGTTCCTCCTTCTTATTCATCCGCATATTTTTTCTGTCCCCGGAACTGGATCAATGTAATGATCAGAACCATTGCAAACAGAACCATGGCGATCGCGCTGGAATATCCAAGATCCCATTCAATAAATGCTTTCTGGTAAATATAGTAAACAAGTACTGTGGAGGACGTTCCCAGTTTTCCGTCTCCGCCTCCGGCCAGCATAATGGCAATATCGTATACCTTGAAGCAGTTGATCGTCAGCATGACTGTTACGAAAAATGTAGTGGAACGCAACTGCGGCCAGGTTACATATCTGAATTTCTGCCAGGTATTGGCGCCGTCAAGCCCCGCTGCCTCATACAGTTCTGCCGAAATTCCCTGCAGTCCCGCAAGATAAATCACCATGTAATATCCCATGTACTTCCATACACTGAACAAGATCAATGTCAGAAGGATCAGATCACCTCCGAACCAGTTCGGAAGATTTTCCACATGGAAGATATAATATAAGATCGCATTGACAGGACCTTTGCTCGGATGGAAGATCATGCTCCACACAGCGGTAATCGCAACCAGGGAAGCCACGTACGGGAAGAACGATACCGTTCTGAAAAATCCCCGGAATTTGATCTTCTGGTTCAGGACGATCGCCAGACCTAAGGATGCGATCATCGTCAGCGGCACGGTTCCGATACAATAAATGATGGTATTTTTCAGGGATGCCTTGAAAATACTGTCACCGAGCAGCCGTTTAAAATTGCTCAGACCGGCAAATTCAATGGCATTATTTCCATCCCAGTGCAGAAATCCAAGAGCAAATGCACAAATGATCGGGATCATGGTAAATACTGCAAACCCGATGAAGTTCGGGGCAATAAATGAATATGCTGTCAACATTCGTTTTCGCTCACGCATTTTTCTGCTTTTCTTTAAATCTACAACACTATTTTCCATAATTGTTCTGCTGCAGCTCCTTTCTGTTTCATAAACAAAGCCGACAGTTTATGTTGTTTCCACCGCCGGCCTTGTATCCTCTTATTTATTTACGATTGCTCCGATTTCTTCATTCATCTTCTTGATTCCGTCATCTACAGAAATATCTCCGTTCATGATATCTTTGTGATAAGTATCAAGGATTGTATTGATTTCAGAAATGTGCTCGTCATATGGTGCTTCCAGATAAACTTTTACTGTCTTTAAGGCTTCTTTGGATGCCTCATCACCTGGGAATCCTTCCAGGCTTGTAATGATATCCACAACACTGTCGCTCATGATCGCCGGGAATGTACCTGTTTTTGCTACCACTTCTGCGCCTTCTTCGCTTCCTGCAAATTTAACGAAATCCCATGCTGCATCTTTATTTTTAGAAGAAGTTGGGATTGCAAGACCTGTTACCTGTCCAAGTGTTGTACCTGCTTCTACTCCGTCCGGATGTGGATATTTTGCAAGTCCCCAGTTTCCAACCAGTTCTTTGTCATATTCTCCACTGTTCAGGCTTGACATCAATGTTGTGATATACCAGCTTCCCATGTTCATAGTTGCTGTATTTCCTTCTGAAAATGCTGCGGAGTAATGAAGCTGTGAAGCATTTGTGTCTACAAAAGAACGGCAGATTCCGTCTTCTTCCTGTTTTTTCACCATGTCATAATATTCTTTGGTGAAATCATAAGTACCGTCTGTTACAGAATGTTCTCCATCCAGTACTCCGAATAACTGTACGGCGCTTCTCCATGTATGATAGTGAGATCCGTAAATCTGCTCGTCTCCGAATCCTGTCTTTGCAACAGAACGTGCAAGCTCATCATATTCTTTCACTGTCATATCATTTGTCGGATAATCAACTCCTGCTTCATCAAAGATATCTTTGTTGTAATATAACAGCCAGAAGTCGCTTCTCCAAGGCATTTCATACAGTTCACCGTCAACTGTCAGCTGTTCAGCCATTCCGTTGTACAGGGACAGATCCACACCGTCTGCTTCCACGCGTTCGCTCAATGGCTCTAACACGCCTTTGGAAATCAATGTTGCATATCCCGGAACATCTTTCATTGTTACAATATCAAAGTCGGATCCGGATCCGGATAACTCGGTAGAAAGAACGGTGTTGTAATCTGCAGATCCAAGGTCTGTCATCTCAATTCTGACATCCGGATGTTTTTCTGTATAAGCATCTGCCACTGCCTGCCAGTATGTAGCTGTTTTCAGATCCCAGCATGCCCATTTCAAAACAGTCTCTGCATCTTCTGATCCGCTGGAATTGGAGCTTCCCGCAGCTGCATCTGTCTTTTCTTCTTTTGTTTCCTCTTTTTTCGTTTCTTTCTTCTCTTCCGTATCACCGCTGTTTCCGCCGCAGCCTGCCAGAAGGCCAACTGCCATTGCCGTTACCATCATGATACTTACCACTTTTTTCTTCATACTTTTTCAACCTCCTCGTTTTTCCCAAACGGTTTCCGTTCTTGTTGGGACTATTATATGAAAATCTCCCAAAAATCTCCATGGACACACTTATGATTTCCTGTAATTTTTTTAGAAACTTTTTATACTTTTTTTCTTCCCTTTTTATCGGCTCAAAAACCTGTCAAATTCTATGAAAACATGTATTTTTTTAATGTTCTTTGAATTTTTTCCATTCTCCTGATTCTGATATGCTATACTATTTGGGCAGAGTTTTACACACATTATTATAGAAGAAATCTTACGAAAGGATAGAGAACCCACTATGAAACGGTCATTTTTCAAATCAGTAAAAGGACAGCTGCTTCTGATCACAACAGCCATCATGCTCCTGATCGGTATCGGAACTTCTATCCTGGGATATGTCATGTTTTCCAAAAATCTGAAAAGCAATCAGGTACATGCTGCCCAAGGCAATCTGCAGTTTCTGAAATCCGAAATTGACACGCACATTTCTGATATTATGGATCTGTCCATGCGCAGCCGCACGAACAGCAACATCATGAGTTTTATCACCACTTCACCGGAAGCGCCTTCCTATAATACGATCACAAATCACGCTTCCCAGTGGCTCAAAGAAGAATATCTGAGCAATTCCGCCAGCGCATACATCGACCGCATTGTGGTCGCCAACACAAACCGAAGCGATTTTTTACAGATCACTCCGACAGTCTACTCCACCGGAAAGTCCATGATCGATATCATCACCGGGCTTCCTTATTATGACACACTGATCAACAGCCCGGATTATACATTTGATATCGGCGTCCAGACAGACCCTTTTTTGCGCACTAAAATGCCGATGCTTCCTGTGATCCGCCCGATCTACAGCGCTTATGACAGCTCGATCATCGGATTTTCCTACATTCAGATTTCCTTTAAGCTGTTTACCGAAACATTGCAGGACTATGCAAGACAAGAAGATACCGTGGTCTATCTGACTCTTGGAAATGCGCTGTATGAGATTTCCGGAAAGGAAGTGGTTTCTGCTTCTTCCATCGAACCGGGCTTTTTCAAAGATCACGCAAAACAGGTACAGTCTTTGACTGTCAACGGACGGAAGCATGCTTTTGTCACTGCGCCTTTAATCAGCGACAATTGTTACCTCAGCATCCCCATTGCTTCACAGCCTTTTTACGACCATCTGAAGAATTATCTGGTCATGCTGTTTCTGATCTTCTGCGCCATTCTTGTGGTCGGATTTTTACTGCTTTTGAGCCTGAACCGTACCGTCACTGCGCCGGTCCGGCATCTTCAGGAAAAGATCCAGGCGGTTTCCGGTGAGGATTTTCATCCCGACCCTTCGATCGAATGGGAAAATGAATTCGGAGATATCGGACGGGCGCTGAACCAGATGGGAACCGATATCCAGACTTTGATGGAACAGAAGATCGATTTTGAAAAGCAAAAGAAAGATTACGAATATCAGGTGCTCCAAAGCCAGATCAACCCGCATTTTCTCTACAACACGTTAAACTCCATCAAATGGATGGCAACGATCCAGCACGCACCGGGAATCGCGGAAATGACGACCTCTCTGGCCCACCTTTTGAAAAGCATTGCAAAAGGAACCACGACCATCGTATCACTTCAGGATGAAATCCATCTGCTGGACGATTACTTCACCATCCAGAAGTATCGGTACGGAGGCGCGATCACTCTGGATTATGAGATCGAAGACCCTTCCCTTTTGCAGATTCAGATTTTGCGCTTCACTCTGCAGCCAATTGTAGAAAATGCCATTTTTCATGGAATTGAGCCAAAAGGACGCGCCGGGAAGATCCAGATCCATATCTTTCGCAGTCCGTGTGCGGTTCAGATCGATGTGACTGATGACGGCGTCGGCATGGACGCTGAGACGATCCAACAGGTTTTAACAGAAGAGACCAGCGGAAAATCCCAGTTCTTCCGACAGATCGGCATTGCAAGCGTAAACCGGAGGATCCAGTATAATTTTGGAGAGCAATATGGACTCTCCATTACAAGTGAACCTGGTAAATTTACAACCATGGCCATTCTTTTGCCAGAATTACATTTTCAAGAACAGGAGGAAACTCAATATGATAAAACTATTGATCGCAGATGATGAACCATTGGTACAGATTGGATTAAATTCCATGCTGGACTGGGCAAGTCTTGACATGGAAGTATGCGGCATTGCCTCAAATGGAGATGCCGCCTATGAACTGATCCTGCAGCATCGTCCGGAAATCGTGATCACAGATATCCAGATGCCCTGCTCTTCCGGACTGGATCTGGTCAAACGCTGTCGGAAAGAATTTGGAGACCTGCCGGTTTTTATCATCCTCACAAGCCACGAAAATTTCAATTATGCCAAAGAAGCCATTTCCTGCCGGGTCATTGATTATCTCGTCAAGATCGATCTGTCCCCGGAAACACTGAGCGAGTCCATTGACCGGGCGCTGAAACAGGTTGCTTCCATCCGAAAACGCCAGGAACCTTCCATGCGCCAGACAGACCGGATCTCAGACGTTTCGATCATGCAGGAACGTTTCTTCATCCGACTGTTAAACAATCTGTTCGAAAATGAGACGCAATATCTCACACAGGCCAAAGAACTGAACCTGTCTTTCTCTTATGCCGGATATGCGGCAGCTCATCTGGAAATGCAGCTTCCCGGTTCTTCCGGCACAAGACTGTCTCAGGAACAGCTCCTGAAGCTCTATAACAGCACTCTTCATATGCTTCAGGAACTGCTTGGAAAGTATCTGCCCTGCCGGGTCATCCCACTGGATACCAGACGGCTGGCTGCCATCTTTTATATCCAGGAAGAAAACATTTCCACATGGAAGGATCATTTATCCACAGCCCTGCACCAGGCATTTGATATGCTTTTTAACTACTACAGCGTAAAAGTACTTGCCGGGATCGGGCGCCTTGTCACCACTCCGCTGGAACTTTCCGTATCCTATCATGATGCAAGGCAGCTCTCCGGTTCGGTTTCGGAGACAGATTCCTTCTTGTACTGGGATTCCATGCCGAATTCTACAAAACTTCGAAATGTATTCAATCTTTCACTGTTCCGCAAAGAAATCGCAGAGGCTTTCGAAACATTAGATGAAACGGCATTGCACAGCGTATTTTCCAATATCTGCTCTCTGCTGGATGCAGATCAGGTTCATTATGCGCAGGCGCTGGATGCAGCAAGCAGTATTCTGCATTTTACCATCACCCTGCTGCCGGAAGGTATGGAGATTGCCTCTTCCATCTTTTCCGACCAGCCGGACACCTACTGCTCCCTGTACCGCCAGAAGACCGTACCTTCCATCCTGCTCTGGCTCAGACAGCTGGAAGAAGGGCTCTGTCGGGAACTTCCCGCCTGTCGGAACACACAGAAAAATTATCTGGTGGAACATGCAAAACAATACATCCGGGAACATCTGGATGAACGCATCGTTCTCCAGGATATTGCGGACACCTTCAATGTCAGCCCGAATTATCTGAGCCAGCTTTTCAAAAAATTTGAAAACATCGGGATCAGCGAATATATCTCCAATCTGAAGATCCAGAAATCTCAGGAACTTTTAAAGGACGGAAATCTGAAGATTTATGAGATCGCCGATCAGCTCGGATTTGAAAGCGCTTTTTACTTCAGTAAAGTTTTCAAAAAAGTGACCGGCGTCTCTCCAAAAGATTTCCGGAATACATAATCCCTATACCGTCTGTTTCCTCTCTTCCCGGAAGCAGACGGTATGATTTTTCTGCTCTACATACAGAATACTGTCCCGAAACAAAACCCGCAGGGAAAACGGCAGCGCTTCCGGAATATGCGGTTCCCACCGATATCCCTTTTCCGCCTGTTCTGTCAGATGGATCCCCGCGATCTCTTCGATCAAAATACTGACCGGCGCACACGCCCACGGATGACAAAGACTGGTATTCCATTTTTGCTCTTTCCCCCAGGCTTCAAAGCAAGTAGTCGCGCCCTCCCGCAGCATATTCATCCAGCCATGCTCGCTTTCATTGACAAGAAGCCTGTAAACGGCGTCGTAGGCTCCGGTACCTGCCAGAGCTTTTAACAGGAAATAACTAAGCATCACTCCGCAGGAAAGACCTTTCTTCTCCAGGTATCCTGCCACCTGTGTCTTCGCACCTTCCGGTACCAGGTCAAAATACAAGGCATATACATTGGAATGCAGTGCACAGTGAGAGCTGGTCTCACTGTCTGCAAACAGTCCCACATCCGGTCTGTAAAATACATTCTGATAAATTTTCTGTCTTTCTCTCCAGTCAAATGTTTCCGGGATCTCAAGGATCCGTTCCATCCGGCCCAACGTTTTCATCGCTCCGATATACAGCGCATTGATCACATTATGACAGCCTGCTGCCACGATCGGGCGGCTCAGTTCAAAATCATAGCCGTCCCTTAGATTTTCCGGCCAGTCTACCAGATTCCATTTTTCTGCCACCTGCTCCAACAGACCATCCGCCCGCTCATATTTTGCAAAATACAGAAGGATCTTTTTTGCCGCCGGATAATACTGCGCCAAAAATGCCCGGTCTCCTGTAAACAGATAATCCTCCAGAAGCAGTTCTCCCCAGAGCAGAGAAAAATCTGCAATCTCCTGCATCAGACTTCCCGGCGCCACTGCCATCATTCCCGGACAGATTTTTGTACTTTCCGCAAACTGGGCAATACATTTGCGCAAAAGCTCTGTACTTCCTGACAGCCACACCTGTGCCCGGGCTGCCACAACCGCATCTCCCAGATATTGCCCTTTCTCTCTCGTAGGACAATCCAGGTATCCTTCCTGTACTCCATATTTGATCGTATTTTTGCAAAGCGAAAAAATCTGTTCCACCTTTTCCTGCCCCGCATCCAGCGTGCATACGCTTTCATCCAGGGGATAGTGCTGCACCCGGATCCTGCAGTCCAAAATCTCTACCCCTTCTTCTCCGATCAGTTCTACATATCGAAAGCCCTTATAGTCGTATGGCTCATAGCTGCTGACTCCTTCTTTTAAGGTCCAGACTTCCCGATACGTGCAGTTGCATCTCATCTCATAACGCACAGATCCGGTCTCTGTCAGTTCTTCTCCGCACAGGATCTGCACCTGCCTGCCTTCTGCCCCCTTTGCAGTCACAAACACTTTGCCCGCAGCTTCCTGTCCCAGGTCGATCTGCCAATGACTCTTGGAAATTTTCTGAATCTGTTTTGGCTTCTTTTCATAAATGGACAATGCCTTTGTCGGCTGCAAGAACAACCGATGATCATTCTGATATGCCGGCACCATCTGCTGCCATCCATCGGCCGGATACTTTGGAGAGTTCCAGTCTTTTCCCCATTTTCTGCTGTCAAAATTCTCCAAAAACTGCGTCTCATAGCCTGTCGTATCTCCGGACCAGGCGTCTGATATCCGATACTTCCAATTCAACGGCGCCTCTTGTTCTTCTGCATCTTTTCCTATGTGAAGATCTGCCGCCACTCCAAACCGGTGATCTCCACTGTTCCACACCCGGTTGAGCAGCCCCTGATAATAAAGATGTACGGCAATGACATTGTTTCCCGGATGCAAAAGACCGGTCAGATCAAATTCATTGTAATAATAATGCTCCGGATATGCCGGCGCGGGACCCTGACCGAGAAATGTCCCGTTGACATATAATTGATACTGATCATCTGCCGTGATCCGCAGAAGCGCCCTCTCTTCACCTCCGTATGAAAAATCTGCACGCGCCAGCACGTGCAGATTTTTTACAGAGTTTTTCTTTTCCAAAATTTTCGCCTCAGACTGCTCATCTTGTTCTTTGTGATATACCTGAATCGGCTCTTCCTCCTGGAACAGCGGAATTGTATACCATATTGGTTCAAATTTTTTCATGATTGCTTTCCCTCATTTTCTCTATAAATATGAAACCTCTGTAGAAATTGTCTGTTTTCCTTTTTTTATTTCATAAACCACCATCGGGATGGAAGTCTTTGGATACAACAAATTGGTGTTCGGATCCGGGATCAGCACTTCTGCGTTTCCGTCTCCTTTCACTTCGCAGTATCCTGTTTCGTTTTTGACAAATGCCCTGTTCTCTTCTGCCTCCCGCACAAACGGCCTTCTGTCATCCGTTGAAAGTGCGAATCCACAGTCGTAGGCTTTGCAGTCTTTGTCACTTTCAATTTCGTGGATCCTGAGATGCCCTTTTTGTGTTGGCCGAATCGTAGTCTTCACCTGGATTCCTTCAATCGGGCTCCAGCGGCAGACGATTCCTCCCAGTCCGATCTCATACGATGGTTCAATCGTATTTTTCACAAAGAAATATCCATACACCTCAAATGCCAGCATACTGTCCGGCGCATTCTCCGGCAGTGTTACATTGGACCGTGCAATGCTAAACGCAAACTTGCTGGAATATGCGAATTTAGAATATTTCTCAATCGTATGGCTGTGACCGTCCGCCTCTGTTCTTCCCGGAACCAACGCCACTGCCTGATCCTCACTGTGCTGGATCAGCATATTGGCATGCTCCAGATACCGGAATTTCTCCAGCTTTGGAAGCGGCGCTGCCTGTACCTTCCAGAAGTCGTGTTCTTTTGGAAGAGCCAGGAATAAGAAGGCCTTCATCGCCCAATATGGCGATCCCGGCGCATTATAACTCTCTGACATCTGCAGATTCGGATATCCGTATCCGATAGAAAGAATCCCTGCATCATCAAAAATCGGAAGATTCAGCCATTGTACCAGATGACGCGCGATCAGTCCTTTCAGAACCGGAAGCGGAAATACTTCAATTCCCCCCACCGCACAGGCTGAAAAATATGCGATCTGCGCAAACCGGTACGTCATGGAGCGCCCATAGGCAAAAGAAGCTCCGTCTTCTGCAAACCAGTAAATATAGTCTTTTCCGAATTCCATTGCACGTTCTCGATATCGCTGACAACGCTCTGGATCTTCCTCACTCATAAACATGGCATACACAATTCCATAAGTCAGCATTACAAACGGATTGTAATAGTCTTTATCTCCGCCGTTTCCATCGTGATACCAGCCTCCGGCATCATAATAGGCATCGATCAGTTCCAGCCCCTCCTGTAATCTCTTCTTATCGTAATCACGGCCGACCTTATACATTGCCACGTTTGTGATAATACTGAAAAACTGCCAGTTGCAGGCACAGCATTCATGACGGTTGATCTCCCAGAGCCATTCGATCAGATTATCTTTTTCTGTATCACTTAACGGATCCCATAATTTTTCCGGACAAAACAAAAGCCCAAACGCAATCGCTGCCATTTCACAGAATTTCTGATCATAATCCCTGCAGGAATGCCAGTATTCCGGATTCTCAGGATCCGTCCCTGCTGCCAGACCTTTTCTGTAAAACTCCTCAAATTCCGGCTCACTTCCTCCGCCTGCCCAAAACGGGATCAATCCCCACAGCGGTCTTGCAAACGCCTCCATGGGAATCGTATCATTTTCATAGTGAGCACTCGTTTCCCCGATCAGCACTCTGGCTTTTTCTTTGCTGTAAAACAATTTTAAAGGTTCCAGAATCTGCAGCAGCACCTTTTCAGCAGATTCTCTTGTCTGAAAGTCTTCTATGGTCAATGGTTTTTCTCTAAACATGATTACTCCTTTCCAAAGCTGTAACATTGCTTTGTTTCAGATTTATCATATCGGATTCCATTTTCTTTTTCCATGGAATTAACTACAAAAACCTGTAATATCTACACGTCTTTTTCCTCGCCTGTCCATACCCCAAGTCCGCTCCCAAGCTTCTCCCCGGATAGCAGATATTTTCTGGCTGCTCTCTGCAAACTGGTGTCCTCTGCATAGTTCCGGGGATCCGTCTCCAATTCTCCGAAAATCCTCTCTTCTGCCTCTCTCCCCTCAAAATCAACCGCAACAATATGAAACAATGTCTGGAACTGCAAAATATTAGATTCCGGCTTCATAATTTCTTTGAGCCCCGGATATAAAAGCCAGGAATGACAAAGATATACCTGCTTCTCCTTCCAGAATTGTTCTGCCTGACGAAATGAATCCAGACAGGCATCAAGCTCCAGTTTCTCTCCCTGTGGGATATGCACGCTGATCACAGGATCCCCTTTGTGAACCGATATCTCGTCTGTCTGTATATCCCATAAAGACGGTATTCTCTCAAATTCCAGACGCCCAAGCCGAAACAGACTCATATCCAGATGTCTGCAAAACCAGTCGTACTGCGCAATCCCATATTCTCCATACGCTTTATAACAATTTTCACACCACAATGTCAGATCATAAAACGTATCCCGGTAAACCCGTCTGGAAATTCCCTGTTCACAATACCGATCATAAACCTCACAGGCCATTTTTGAGAAACAATATAAAAATACCAGCCGAAAATCTTCTCTTTTTTTCACTGCTTCATAAAACAAATTCACATCTCTGAGAAATAACTCCCGCAGCTTCTCATATTCCCCTTCTGTAATCTCCAGCTTTTCAAGCTGCCGCACAGCGTCCGGCATCAGGGATATTTCCTCCCAAAATTCCAATAATTTCATTGTGCACCTCCGTTTTTTGTTTTCCTCTGTTGATTCTATCTGTCAGCATACTTCATTCTTGTGGTATTTGCAATTCGTTTTACGTCTTCCCTTTCTCAATCAGATATCTACACAACATTTTGCACATAATCATAGAAAAATCTACTAAAAAATTGTATAATATATAAAAGTTTATGAAAGAGAGGATTCACTATGAAGCAAAATAATATGTTAGCAATGATCCTGGCGGGCGGACGAGGCACCCGCCTGCATGACCTGACAAATAAAGTGGCAAAACCCGCGGTTTCATACGGCGGAAAATACCGTATCATCGATTTTCCACTCTCCAACTGCGCCAACAGTGGAATTGATATTGTCGGTGTGCTCACGCAGTATGAATCGATCTTGCTGAACAGCTACGTTGCGGCAGGCAGACGCTGGGGACTGGATGCCAAAGACAGTGGAGTCTATGTACTGCCTCCACGTGAGAAAGCAGATTCCAATCTGGATGTATATCGGGGGACTGCAGATGCGATTTCCCAGAACATCGATTTTATTGACACCTACGCTCCGGAATATATTCTGATCCTGTCCGGTGATCATATTTATAAGATGAATTATGATGCCATGCTGAATTATCACAAAACCTGCGGTGCAGATGCCACGATTGCTGTGATCGAAGTACCGATCAAAGAAGCAAGCCGGTTCGGGATTATGAATACCGATTCTACAGGACGTATCGTAGAGTTCGAAGAAAAACCGGAACACCCAAAAAGTAATCTGGCATCCATGGGGATTTACATTTTTAACTGGAAGCTGCTTCGCAAAATGCTGCTGACAGATATGAAAAATCCGGATTCCAACCACGATTTCGGAAAAGATATCATTCCTACGCTGTTAAATGATGGGAAAGATCTTTATGCCTATAAATTTGAGGGCTACTGGAAAGATGTTGGAACAATCGACTCTCTCTGGGAAGCAAATATGGATCTTCTGGACAAAAATAATGCTTTGGATCTCAACGATCCCGCATGGAAGATCTATACGGAAGATCCGACAACACCTCCTCATTATATCGGACCAAACGCCGATATTAAACGCTCTTTCATTACCCAGGGCTGCATGATCGACGGTGAAGTCAAAAACTCCGTGTTATTTACCAGTGCCAAGATCGATACCGGCGCCAGAGTCATTGACAGTGTACTCATGCCGGGAGTGATTGTCGAAGCAGGAGCTGTCGTACAGCGCACCCTGGTCGCTGACGGAGTGCGGATCGGGAAAAATGCCGTAGTAGGCAGTCCGGACAGCGAACATATCGAACTTGTTGCAAAACGTGTGAAAGGAGCAGAATAATATGAGCAAGGCATTAGGAATCATCAACTTTTCCGGAAACCACATCTGGGTAAAAGGACTGCAGTCTTACCGTCCGATCGGTGCCATGTCCTTCCTCGGAAGATACCGTGTCATCGATTTTCCGCTTTCCAATATGAGCAACAGCGGCATTGACCAGATTCAGGTGTATATTAATCAAAAGCCCCGTTCTCTTACCGAACATATCGGAACCGGAAGACATTACAATATCAACTCCAAACGTGGAAAAGTTCGAATCCTCTTTTCTGAAAACGGGATTGAAAACAGCATTTATGACAACGAAATTGCAGCTTACATAGAAAACATAGAGTGTATTGAAAATACACCTTGCCCGTACGTGATCATTGCCCCGAGTTACATGGTATACTCCATGGACTTTGATTCACTGTTACAGAGCCATATCGACTCCGGAGCGGATATTACGCTGCTGTATCATTCTGTTGACAATGCAAAGGATCACTTCTTAAACTGTGACCTTCTGAATCTGAACCGCCAGAAAGGTGTTCTCTCGATTGAAAAAAACAGAGGAAATGCAAAGAACAGAAATATCTTCATGGATACTTATGTAATGAAAAAAGAACTGTTTATCGACCTGATCAAAAAAGGGCATGATATGTCCTCTATGTACACACTGCCCCAAGTCATCAATATAGAATGCAGCGAACTGGATATCCGCGGAGTTTCCCACCGTGGCTTCTTTGCCGCCATTACAGATTTGAAAAGCTATTACGAAGCGAATCTTTCCCTGCTCGATTTTAAATCCGCCTTCAGTCTGTTTGATGATAACTGGCCGATCTATACAAAAACGACAGATTCCTGTCCGACTCAATATTTTGAGACTGCAAATGTAAAAACCTCTTTCGTATCCAACGGATGCCTGATCGAAGGCACTGTGGAAAACTCTGTGATCGGACGTGGATGCATGATTAAAAAAGGTGCTGTTGTAAGGAATACCGTTCTCCTTCCGGGCGCTTATGTAGGAGAAGACGTTCATGTGGAAAATCAGGTGGTAGACAAGCGTGCAAAGCTCTTACACGCCAAAGAAATTATTGCAAATGTAGACAATCCGGGATATATCAAGAGGAATGATACCGTATAAAGTAAAGCAGGATGCTTAAGGATTTATTCCTTGTCATCCTGCCTTATTTTTTCTTTTATCAAAAAATAATCTGAATTCCATTCGGTTGTAAAATTAAATCTGCAAGTTTTTCTCTGTCCAGAGAAATATGCAGAAAATTTCTGCCGGGAACTTTTATGTGATTATCTCACTCCAAACTGATATATTGTCGTGGTGTCGTATTTTTCTCCTTTTTTCAGTACCGGTGACGGGAAGCTTTCCTCATTCGCCGCATTCGGATAATACTGTGTCTCCAGACAGAAGCCGGAGTTATCGTGGTAGATCATGTTGCGTTTTCCTCTGACTCCCTCCAGGAAGTTTCCGGTATAGAACTGCACACCCGGAAGATCCGTATATACTTTCATGGTAATTCCGGACTGCTCTCCTTCCACCTCTGCAATCTTGCGCAGTGTCTGATCCCATCCATCGATGACAAAGTTGTGATCATATCCCTTGACCAGACGCATCTGATGATAGTCGGATGCCAGCTCTTCTCCGATCACTTTTCCTTTTGTGAAATCCATCGGTGTACCTTCCACCGGCCAAATCTCTCCTGTCGGAATCGAACCGGTCTCTTTTACCGGTGTAAACGAAGATGCCTGCAGTCTTATCCAGTGACGTCTTACGCTGCCGCAGTTATGTCCATTCAGGTTAAAGTAAGTGTGGTTCGTCATATTCACGATCGTTGTCTGATCAGATTCTCCTTCATAGTGGATCTTCAACTCATTTTGATCTGTCAGGGTATAGGTCACGGTAATCGAGAAGTTCCCCGGATATCCCTGGTCTCCATCCGGGCTGTCCAGGTGGAAAGAAACACTGTCTTCCTCCTCTTTCACACAATCCCAGAGGCGGAACGCATAACTGTCCGGTCCACTGTGCAGGTTATTCTCTCCCTCATTTTTCGGAAGGTGATACTCTATCCCATCCAGCACAAATCCTGCGCCTTCTGTCCGGTTCGCCCCTCTTCCGACTGCTGCCCCGAAGAAAGTTCCATTCTCTTCATAATCCGATACCTTGTCATATCCGAGAACGATATCTTTTCGCTCTCCCGCAAAATCCTTCATCTCCACAGATACGATCGCTGCTCCGAGACTGCTGAGCTTTACACGCATTCCCCGAATGTTGCGCAGCGTATAGGCAGTTACTTCTCTTCCGTCTTTTGTTGTTCCAAATATTGTTTTTTCGATACTCATATGCTCTCCTGTCCGGCATTTTTTATCTTCCCCAAATGCCTGTCCTGTTTACTTCATATTGTAGCTCTGTTTCGCCCGCTCCGCAAACATTTTTTCAGGAAAGTGGAATCAGGATCCTCAGTTCAAACCAGTTCTTTTTCAAATCTGTTGTCACAGAACCACCGTATTTTGCCGCCGTACTTTTGATACTCTTCATGCCAAACCCGTGAAAGCGGCGATCTTTCTTTGTTGTGACAGGTATTCCGTTTTCAAACTTTAACTGCTCTTCACAATAATTCTCACACCGGATTCTGAGAAACTGTTTCTGCTTTGCAACGGACAGATGGATCAGCCGTTTTTCCTGTTCATTCAGCTTTTGCACACTTTCAATAGCATTATCCAGAATATTCCCAAACAATGCACTGATGTCCATATCTTCCATAAAATTCAACGCACTTCCGTCTGCCACACACGTCAGTCCGATCCCATTATTCTGACAATACAGACTTTTACTTGTCAGAACAGCATCCAACACTTTGTTCCCCGTCTTATTCTGGGCTTCATAAATCTTGATTTCTTTTTCCATCTTCTCCAGATACTCTACTGATTTCTGACTGCCTGCCTCAGATTTTAAAAGTGCGATCTGGTGCTTCAGATCGTGATACTTCTGATTCACAATCTCAATACTCTCCTGAGAAAGTTGATAATTCTTATATTGCATCTGCAAAATATTCTGCAGTGTATCCACCTCGAATTTCATCTGCAGTTCCCGCACCTGAATATGATACGCATAGAGAACCGCCATCCCGCTCAAATCTACCAGAGTCCGGATAATAAACATTTCTGCTGCAAACTGACTGCTGAATGGACTGTCCTTGTCAATATAACTCAGGTTACTGACTGCAAATACTGCTGCTGTAATGAGCAAAACCGTAAACAGCTCCCGACGATTGATATGCATTTCTTTGCCGCCTTTTTGCAAATATTTTTCCAGCAGATATAAAATTCCAAATATGACCGCATACACGACCACAAGGAGCACCCACTGTACACTTTTTGCATGATTGACCCGAAATGTTTTCACCGTATAATAATAGATCTGCCAGCCGAAAGATGCAGCAAATTCTCCGCTGATAAACGCCCTCGCACAGTAATATCCGGCTTCAGCAAGTGAAAACTGACAGCACCGGTAAATATAAATCAAAAACAGGGAAACTGAAACCAGCATACACGGAAGGAACAAACTGGTCCTCACCCCGTCCGTAACTTCCATAAATCCCACGATCGCCGCCAGAAATACCAGATGTGTCACATACCGTTTTACACCCCGGATCCGTTTCTCATTCGTGCATGTCACAATAAATGCTGCCAGCCAGTATGCCAGCGAATAATAATATCCCGGAGTATTGATCATTTCCTGTAAGATTTGCCCATGGATATTTTCCCT
>ENA-OROR01000791-OROR01000791.1-human-gut-metagenome-genome-assembly--contig:-NODE-791-length-24898-cov-4.290907_pt1 | contig 24898 bp, 18 predicted proteins | sample MGYA00242135_ERZ509060 | MGnify/ENA primary metagenome ERZ509060 (study PRJEB26280, sample SAMEA2338742) | human gut metagenome | biome: human gut; feature: human-associated habitat; material: faeces... | reverse complement strand
CCTTTAAAAAGTTCAATTTGTGGGCGTTCGTCCCCCGAAGCGTCGTCGCGTCTGAGCACTCAGCAATCTCATCCATCCAAAACCGCTTACGGAAGGTGAGTGCACCACCGTCCAGAAGCTGAAAGGATACACACAGTGCTTATCGCACAGCGTCCGACACTTACCGAGGAATCCATCAATCCGCAGCGTTCCCGTTTCGTCATCGAGCCGCTTGAGCCCGGTTTCGGATACACGCTTGGTAATTCGCTGCGCCGCACACTGCTGAGCTCGATTCCGGGCGCGGCGGTCACTTCCGTGCGTATTTCCGGTGCCCTGCATGAGTTCACCACTCTGCCGGGTGTCCAGGAAGACGTCACCGAGATCCTGCTGAACATCAAGGGCATCGTGCTCACCAGCGAATACGACGAGCCTGTGGTCATGTATCTGCGCAAGAGCGGCAAGGGCGAAGCCGTGGCTGGGGACATCACCCCGCCGGCCGGCGTCACCATTGCCAACCCGGAGCAGCACATCGCTACCCTCGCCGACGACGGCGAACTCGAGATCGAGTTCACTGTCGAGCGTGGCCGTGGCTATGTTCCTGCCCAGATGAACAAGCAGGACAACGATGAGATCGGCCGTATTCCGGTTGATTCCATCTACTCCCCGGTACTCAAGGTGAGCTACAAGGTCGAGGCCACCCGTGTGGAACAGCGCACGGACTTCGACAAGCTCATCCTGGACGTGGAGACCAAGCCCGCCATCTCCCCGCGTGACGCGGTGGCTTCCGCCGGTTCCACCTTGGTGGAGCTCTTCGGCCTGTGCCGTGAGCTCAACGCCCAGGCTGAAGGCGTCGAGGTCGGTCCGGCCCCGGTGGCCGAGGAGACCAACCCCGAGATGGCCGTTCCGATTGAGGACCTCAACCTGACGCAGCGTTCTTACAACTGCCTCAAGCGCGAGGGCATCCACACCATCGGTGAGCTTGTCTCCCACACCGAGCAGGACCTGCTCGACATCCGCAATTTCGGTATGAAGTCAATCGATGAGGTCAAGGAGAAGCTGCAGACCTTGGGCCTGAGCCTCAAGTCCTCGCCGATGGCCTTCGATACCAATAATCTCGAAGGTGGCACGTTCTTCTCGCCGGAAGACGAGTGATCTGCCTCTTTGACCAATCGTTCGTTCACTAGGCAAGCAGATGTTCGGGCATATGCCCACCTGCTTGCCTGAAGAACGGACATATAAGGAGTAAACCCAATGCCTACACCTAAGAAGGGCCCGCGTCTGGCTTCCAGCCCCGCACACGAGCGCCTCATGCTGGCAAACATGGCGACCAGCCTGTTCCAGAACGGCCGCATCACCACCACGCTGCCGAAGGCCAAGCGCCTTCGTCCGCTGGCAGAGCGCCTGATCACCTTCGCCAAGCGCGGTGATCTGCACTCCCGCCGTCGCGTGATGCGCGTCATCCGCAACAAGTCCGTGGTGCACATCCTGTTCACCCAGATTGCCGAGCAGATGGAGCAGCGTGAAGGTGGCTACACCCGTATCGTCAAGATCGCTCCGCGCGTTGGCGATGCCGCTCCGGCCGCTGTGATCGAGCTCGTCACCGAGCCGGTTGCCAAGAAGGCTGTTGTGAAGGAAGCTGAAGCCGCCGCCAAGGTTGCCGAAGAAGAAGCTCCGGCCGTTGAGGCTGAGGCCACTGAGGCTGCTGAGGCTGTTGAGGCTCCGGTCGAGGAGACCGCCGCCGCTGAGGCTGAGGTTCCCGCTGAGGAAGCCGCTGACGCCGAGAAGGCCGAGTGAGCTGAATAGCGTTTCGCTAAGCTAGCTGAAAGGGCTGGAATCCGTTTGGGTTCCAGCCCTTTTGCGTTGTTTTCATAGAATCTACAACGTACGTACGGCCCGAATGGCCTCGGCTCTTGCGGCCAGCTGATCATCGGCGGGATATGCGATATGCTCCAAAGTCAGGCCCTGCGGCGCAATCGGCCCGCTTGAGCCTTCACGTACTGGCTTGGCCATTTTGCCGGCAAACCACTCCAGTGATTTGCGTCCCGAACCAACTTTGATGCATGAGCCGACCAGGGAGCGCACCATATTGCGGGCAAAGGCGTCCGCCACAATCGTGAACACTACCAGGCCGGACTCCAGCGACGGAGTCCGATATGCTTCATGCGATGCCATCTCATCCGGTACTAGGGGAGTGATCGGCACCCGCCGCCAATAGGCGGTCTTGACTTCACGGATCGTAGTGCCTCCCGGATTCGGAGTGGCGAAGGAACCAAAATCGTGCAGGCCGATGGTCAATGAGGCTGCGCGGTTCATAAGCTCCAGATCCAGCGCTTCATCCACGGTAAGCACGCATCCACGCAGGCGCGGGTCGACCTCAGACGAACGATCGGCGACCCGATACACATAAGTGCGCTCCAATGCGGAGAACCTGGCATCGAAGCCGACCGGAGCTACGGCAATGCCATGAATGACGATGTCCGAAGGCAGCACAGCCTTGAGTCTGCGAGTCAGCGCCTCGGTGACCGGAATGGTCATGTGACCTACGCAGCGATTCAGTACCTCATCGGATACATCCAGATGCGCCACTTGGTGGGAGGCATGTACACCGGTGTCGGTGCGTCCAGCCACCGTCAGACGCAACGGTTCGGCCGCGTCATCGGCCGGCACCCGCAGCACCTTGTGCAGCGCATCTTCAATGGTGCCTTGCACCGTACGAAGATTGGGCTGTTTGGCCCAGCCATAGAATCCGCCGCCGTCGTAGGCCAAGTCAATGCGCAGTCGTGTCATAGCCATTCATTGTAACGAGTGCGGTCGGCGAGACGAGTGCGGTCGGCAAGATGCGCGCGGTCGGCGAAGTGACCTGCCTGTAACATTCTCGCGCATTTGCTGAAATGAGCCCCGCCTAGGTTGAAACCATCAAACCCGGTTACGGCTTGCGGCGTCAGCGTGCGCTCAACACGCCTAACCGCTTGAAGCCACAGAAGCCGCCACAGCAAGGAGCAGGCACGATGATCGAATCCGCAGCACGCAGACTGGCCCATGAACTGGTAAACCGTCGCGAAGCGATCAATCGAGAGCTGTCCCGCAACGGTGTGCGTTTCGGCATCTACAAGAACGGCGAATACCATGACCGGCTGTTCCCGTACGACCCTGTGCCGCGCATTATCGAATCCGACGAATACGACGAATTGGAGAAGGGCCTGAAGCAGCGCGTCAACGCCCTGAACGCCTATCTGAAGGACATCTACTCCGACAAGGCCATCATCCATGACGGCGTGGTGCCGGAGGAATACGTATACACCTCGGCCGGCTACTTCCCGCAGGTCAACGGCGTGACCCCTCCCGGCGGCATTTTTGCTCACATCGCCGGCGAGGACCTGGTCCAAGGCGAGGACGGACGATGGTGGGTGCTGGAAGACAACCTGCGTATTCCCTCGGGTGCCAGCTACCCGCTGTTCGTGCGCGACATCGAGCGCCGCATCTCCCCGCGCCTGTTCCGCGACGTTCGTATTCGCGATAATCGCGAATACCCGCGCCTGTTGCGCAAAGCCATGGACTTTGTCTCCACCGAGGGCATCGCCGTGGTACTGACTCCCGGCCGCTACAATTCCGCGTTCTTCGAGCACGCCTATCTGGCGGAGAAAACCGGTGCGGCGTTGGCCTTCCCCGAAGACCTCGAAGTGGTGGACAACAAGGTCTACTTCCTCGACTACGCCGGCAAACGCCACCGTGTGGGCGTGGTTTACCGCCGCCTGTCCGACGAATTCCTCGACCCGTTCGCCTTCAATCCTGATTCGGTGATCGGTGTGCCCGGTATCCTGTCCGCCTACCGCGCGGGCAACGTGGCCATCGTCAACGCGCCGGGCAACGGCGCGGCCGATGACAAGGCCATCTACTACTTCGTGCCGCAGATGATCAAGTACTATCTCGGCGAGGAACCGATTCTCAACAACGCGCCCACGTATATGCCGCTGTTCGAGGCCGACCGTAAGGAAGTCCTGAATCGTATGGGCGAGCTGGTCATCAAGGATGTGGCCGAAGCCGGCGGTTACGGCGTGGTGTTTGGTTCGTCGCTGGATGCCGCCGCACGTGAGGAGCTCGCCAACCGGATCAAGGAGGAGCCGCGTCGATTCATTGCCCAAGAGGTGATTCAGTTCCGTGATATCGATGTGGTGGACCCGAAGACCGGTGAGATGTCGCCTCGCAAGTGCGATTTGCGTGCCTTCGTGGTCACCGGCAAGAATACGCATGTGTGGTATTCGGGCTTGACTCGATACTCGTCGGTGCCCGGCCAGATGATTGTCAACTCGTCGCAGGGTGGCGGATTCAAGGATACGTGGGTGTTGGCACCCGAATCCGGCGTGGAGCATGAATACGGTGCTGAAGTGCAGGTGGCGAACCTGCTGAGCCAGTCCCGCCGCCACTCGTTGTCTCTGGTCACCGCTTCCAAGGCAGACAACCTGTATTGGCTGGGTCGGTACACCGAGCGCGCCTTCACCACGCTGAACCAGTTCTTCCCGTTCTACGATCGTGTGATGGACACCGATGTGGACGCCTTCCGTCCGTTCGCTCACGCACTCGACCTGCCCGAAGATTTCGAGGACTTCGACGGGTTCGTGAACAGCTTCCTGTATGACGGGTCCAATCCTGATTCGGTGCGGTCGGCCGTAACCTCCGCATTCAACAACGCCGTGATTCTGCGCCCGGAATTGAGCTCGCGTCTGCTGCAGTACGTGGAGTTGGCGATGACCAATATCACCGATGCCGCCAAATACGCGGCCGATGCCGAGGACATCTACAAGCAGCGCGATATTACCGATGACATGCTCGCCTTCTGGGGCGGCATCGAGAATTCGCCGGTCGACCCCACGCTGAAGGCGTTCATCTTCATCGGCAAGTATCTGGAACGCATCGACCTGTACACGCGCTTCGGTTTGACGATGGAGGAGATGGAAGCGCCGCTCAAGAAGCTCGCCGCCTATTCGATGACCTTGGACGGCATGCCGCTGCCCAGTTGCTTCGCCGATGGGCTGAGCTGGCTGGTCGGTCAGCTGCCGTCTCGCGGCTACCAGGAGATCGCCGACCTGCTCAAGAAGTATCTCGACGACTACTCCGGCCGTGTCAGCGCGCTGGCCATCAAGGACATGGGGTCCCTGAGCTCCATGAACATGGACGCCAAGCGTCCCTGATCCCGACCTGACACCCTGACGGGTTCAAATGCTATGGTGGTATGGCGAAAAAACCGTGCGCCCGAGTGCCGGCCTGTGCATATCAGCAGATTGCCGGAATATATGCGTGGGCTGTGAGCGCACGGACCATACCTCAGCCATGGCTGTAGTGTTGTTATCCCGAGAATATGCCGGTTGCCGGCTCGTGTGTAAGTGCAGGAGACGTTGTGAAAAAACTCGTGTTCGACTATGAGATGAGGCTGTCCTTCAGCGCACCGGTCACCGATCACAGGTTCCAGCTTCGCTGTATTCCCTCCACTGGCCCTCGCCAACAGGTGATTGACGTGGAAGTGAAGATTCAGCCCGAAACCGAACTCGAAACCACCATCGACTCCTTTGACTCCGTGGTGATGACCGGATTCATCCCTGAGCCGCACGACATATTCAGCTACTCGGTGACCGGCATCGCCTTCGTGGACAATGCGCATATCCATAAGGAAGCCTATAAACCGCTGTACCGATTCAATTCAGCGCTCACCATTCCCGGCCCGAACGTGGAGGCGATGATTGCCGTATGCCGCGAACGCTTGGCGGCGCTGCCTTCCGACGCCACTCCGGTGCAGCAGGCCGCCGAAGTGATGGATGAGGTCTACAAGGCGTTTGTGTACACGCCCGGTTCCACCACGATTCGCACCACCGCCGAACAGGCCTTGGCTCAGCGCAAGGGCGTATGCCAGGATTATGCGCACGTGATGCTGTCCGTGTGCCGGCATGTGGGATTGACCGCGCGCTACATTGCCGGTTTGCTTAGGGGAGAGGGCGCGACCCACGCTTGGGTCGAGGTGTATCAGGATGGCCGATGGGTCGGACTGGATCCCACGCATAACCGATTGGTGGACGACAGCTACATCACCATCGCCCACGGCCGCGATTACCGCGACTGCATGCTCGACATCGGCATCTTCTCCGGATACAACGTCCAGCAGTCCCAATGGGTCAACGCCTCCGTCCACGAACAGGTGGCATAAACAAAATTCCAAGCCCCCTCTGATGAGCTGAGCCGTGAAGAAAACGCCGGAGGCGTTTTTAGGCGAAGACGAACGACAGTGAGCAAATAAAATGGCAGCTGGAAAGCTGTCCTTAATTGCGTTCGAGCTGTCAGCCGTAAGGCTGACCGAGGGAGAGACCACTCAATGCAGAGTGGCCCCGCCGCCGCTTCTACCACCACCAATATTCGGATTTTCGTCGTTGCAACATTCGGATTTTGGTAGTTGAAGAATTCGGATTTTCGCAGTTGACCAATTCGGACTGTTAATCGGCTCATCGTCTGACCCATTGCAATCTCACACAAAATCGCATTATCCCACGCCGAATCGAGCTCAGCGAAACTCCGATTTGCCAGGTCGGCAGAATGTGGCATAATGAACAAGTTGCCATTTTGGCAGCATGGATAAGTGTCCGAGCGGTCTAAGGAGCACGCCTCGAAAGCGTGTGAGGTGAAAGCCTCCGCGAGTTCGAATCTCGCCTTATCCGCCTGCAAGGGTTTCGAGGTCACCTCGAAACCCTTTTTGTTTCTGCGAAACCCCACCTTTGGGGCTATAGGCCAAAATGGAGTTATAGGCCAAAATGTGTGTCCGGCGGTCTAGTCGTTCGACTGCCATTCGACCCGTGTGTGGAACTCGTTCCAGTCGATGCTGGTGCCTGTATTGCTTCAATGTTTGTTGGGCGGGTTCGGCAGTGTTTTTCACAGCCAAAAAAAATCAGTGACGAAACACGAAACATCGACTTGACTAAATACAAACGGCGCCGCCACGAGGAGCGGACCCGCCCCGCGGCCCCGCATTCGCTGCAGCACCGGTCGGTCTCGTCCGTTGGATCGCAGCCGATCAGCCACACGCCGGCACACGAGCCCGACGTGACGTGGCGTTGCGAGACCGGGTTCAACCCGAGCCTGTCCAGACCGAGCAGCACCCGGCCGTCGAACGCGCTAGACTTGGAACCAAGCTGCGCGGTTTTCTTCGCTTTTTCGATCACACACCGAATAAAAACGCACGGCCCATACACACCCAAATGCGAAGGGCCAGTTATGACCCGAGAACGCCTATAACTAGCGCCTGTATGCATGTAATTGCAGAAATCGACGTCTTGTGCATGCAATTTGGGTCCGTAAATAGCGCAGAAATGCGAGGCAATCTGCGGACGGGAAGCGGGAAGGGCGGTTCAGGAGCTTTAAATGGTCCTCTTATGCATGCGGCCTCATGATCGGGAACCGGCTAGGAAATACGTTGCATGCATTTCGGCATCATAAGGCATCGGAAAAGTCCTACGGTGGCGGTCCCGCGATTCGTCAATTGAGTGATTACTCGGTACTGTCTCCCGAACCGACCAGTTTTTTGCTCATACACTAGTTCCGGGTTTCGATGAGATTGATGATGGGCGATAAAAGGGTCCGACGCGCTAACGTCGGGCCCTTGCGTTGATTACGGGGTCGTGCCCCTAACCAAAGGTTACGGGACGAATCGTATCATGATGCGCGGTAGTCTGACCGTGAGCAAACGCACTGTGATTGTCTATATGACGGATGCGCGCGGTCCAACGTGCGTGGCCTCTGGCCGTTACCTCTTGCTAAGACTGCTTATGTAACGGTCGTTAAAGCATGATGTTTCCTCGCTAGGTATTTTGACCGCGGCAGTTGTTGGATGGATTTGATTCGGATGATGATATAGCGTTGTATCAATTGTGGTTGCTGTTATTTGTATTTGTTGAAGTATGTGAGTGGCGAGTGGCGCTTTACACGTTCTTTTTTCTGTCTTTTGGCCCGATTCTTTTCGGCGTGTTGCCTTGAAAATACACGCTTATGCAGATGTTTTGCGCCTCGTCGTTGCATGATTTGGTTCTTTGTTGTATCAACTAACTAAATGATAAGTACAGTGTTGTATCAAGTTGTACTCAGTAATTATCTTCCGCGCTGAAGCGGTGATTTTTACTTATCTGAGACAACGTTGTATCGAATTTATGGAAGCAAAGGATAACAATGGCAGAGCAGCAGTCCAACACCGCCTCAGATTCCTCCCGTCTGATCGTCGACGATGCCTTCGAAGTGGCTCCGGTGAATGATCGTCTTTTTGGCTCGTTTGTGGAACATTTGGGACGTTGTGTATATGACGGCATCTATGAGCCTAGTCATCCCGAAGCGGATGAGGATGGATTCCGCAAAGATGTCATTGAGCTGGTTCGTGAGTTAGGTGCCACTACCATACGTTATCCCGGCGGCAATTTTGTGTCCGGTTATCGCTGGGAAGATGGTGTCGGCCCGAAGGAAAGCCGTCCGCGTCGTCTTGATTTGGCTTGGCATTCCACTGAAACCAATCAGTTCGGCTTGCACGAGATGTCTCAGTGGTTAGACAAGGTCGGCGGCAATGAGCTCATGGAAGCTGTGAATCTTGGCACCCGTGGTCTTGAGGAAGCTCTCGATTTGCTTGAGTACGCGAATGTTCCTAGCGGTACTAAGCTCTCTGATGAACGACGTGCCAATGGCAAGGAAAACCCGTTCGGTATCAAGATGTGGTGCCTTGGCAATGAGATGGATGGCCCCTGGCAGACTGGGCACAAATCAGCCGAAGACTACGGTACATTGGCTGCCTCGGTTGCGGCGGGTATGCGCATGATTGATCCGGATGTGGAGCTGGTCGTATGTGGATCATCCAGTCACATGATGGACACATTTGGTAAATGGGAAGAAACGGTTCTTGAAAAGGCCTATGACAGTGTCGATTTCATCTCGTGTCATGCCTATTATCATCCTGAATTTCAGGCTGATGGCACTCGTGATATGGCAAGCTTCCTTGCATCCGGCGTTGATATGGATGGCTTCATCAAGGATGTCGCTGCCGCCATCGACGCTACCAAGGCTCGCCTTAAGAGCGACCATAACGTATTCATCTCATTTGATGAATGGAACGTGTGGTATATCGATGAAGAACCAAGCAAAAATCCGGAAGGTATTGGTAATTGGCCTGTGGCGCCCCGTCTGCTTGAAGATAGCTACACCGCTGCGGATGCCGTGGTCTTTGGCGACCTCATGATTACGTTGCTCAAAAACGCCGATCGCGTTCATGCGGCGAGCCTTGCTCAGCTAGTCAATGTCATTGCGCCAATTATGACCGAGCCAGGAGGTCCGGCATGGCGCCAGACGACGTTCTATCCATTCTCGATGACTGCGAGATATGCCAAGAACGGTACGGTACTTGAGCCCAAACTGACTTCGAATACTTATGCCACGGCCAAGTATGGAGAGGTACCGGTGGTCAACTCTGTGGCAGTACGCGGGGCCGATGGATCTGTGACCATTTTCGTGGTCAATCGGTCATTGGAATTGTCCAATGACTTCGAAATCCAAGTGCCGGATGATGGCAACTTCACTGAAGCGACCGCACAGACGCTACATGAAGAGGACTTGCTCGCTAGGAACACCTTGGAAAACCAAGATCGCGTGATTCTTCACACCAATGATTCTGTTACGTTCAGTGCCGACGATGCCATCGTACATGTGACATTGCCTCCGGTGTCTTGGACTGCCGTGCATGTGCGGTGATTTGAACGGGTGAACATCGAAATATAGGTACGAGATAAGGGGAGGAGCGTCACATGAATTGCAGCCAATTCACTCCATGTGAGGGACGAACAGAGATTGTCGATGCTGATGGACGATTGATCTGGCATAACGATGACATCTGCATGGTATTCGTAGTTCGCGATAATGCTCCGGTTGTGCTCGCCGGTTTGTCCGGATATGGTATGCGTCCTGCCTGCGAATTGAACAACGAGAAAGGTGCGTTTCCCATTGTGGAAGTACTTACTTCTATCTCGGGTCGTACCATGAATCATCAACGCTTGACCGATACTCGGGAAGGAAGTCAGCTTCGTTTTGTAGCAGCTTATACCTATGAGCGCGGCATGCGTCATGTTCTCAGGATTGATCAGAAAGATGAACATTCTGGCCTGTTGACTGAGACGGAGTTCTCGATGTTCCCCGGAGTCAGTGCCGTGAGTTGCCAGTCCCGCATCGCATCGGAACGCCGGCTGCCGGTAGAAGCAGTGTCTTCGTTGAATCTCACCGTGCCGTTGGATGCCGCTGGGGGTGGAGTTGACGGAGTCGAGGTCTACTGGGCCGACAGCACATGGGCCGCGGAAAATAATTGGCATCAGGCGCCACTTCGCGAGATTGGTTTGCCGGACATCAATACCAACATTAATCCTCGTGTTCCGGGCGCACGATTTAATCTCTCTTCGCGATCCACTTGGTCGACTGGAGAGAAGCTTCCCCTTGGCGTTTTAACCATGGGGGAGGGGATTCGTCGCTCGGCTCTGATTTGGCAAATCGAACACAACGGTCCATGGACTTGGGAAATTGGTGAAGGCATCGATGGCCTTCATATCACGGCCGGCGGTCCTAATGGGGATGATCATCAATGGGCCGTTGTGCTTGACGAACGCACTGATTTTGTCACAGTTCCAGCTAGCTTTGCCATTTGCTCAGGCGGCTGGCAGCAGGTAGTCGAACAAATGACGTTACATCGTCGGGCATTGCGCTCTGCTCGTTTGGCTGTAAACGGTCAGAACCATGATTCCGAACAGCTGGTCATTTACAACGACTATATGAATACCCTGTTCGGCAATCCGACGGCTGATAAAGAACTGCCGCTAATTGAAGGTGCAGGCAAGCTCGGCGTGGACGTGTTCTGCATCGATGCTGGATGGTATGACAGCGCCGATGGCGGCTGGTGGGACATGGTTGGCGAGTGGAAGCCCTCTACCAATCGTTTCGGCAATCTTGGCTTGAAAGGAATCGCTTCGGCCATCCGCAAGGCCGGCATGGGACTGGGACTATGGCTCGAGCCGGAAGTCGTAGGAGTACGTTCTCCAATTGCTAATGAGTTGCCGGATTCCGCATTCTTCTGCCGGCATGGCGAGCGCGTGGCAGACGATGGACGTTACCATCTCGATTTCCGTTCTCCTGATGCGCGCGCTCATATGGATGACACGATGGAGCGCATCATCGCTGAATTCCAGCCGAAATTCTTTAAATTCGACTACAACACCGTACCCGGGGTTGGTACCGAAATCGATGCCGGATATCTAGGTGAAGGGTTGCTTGGTCATAGCCGTGCTTATGTGCGGTGGCTAGACGATCTCAAGCACCGGCATCCCGAGCTTGTCATTGAGAATTGTGGTTCCGGTGCCATGCGTGCTGACTACGCGATGCTGCAACGTCTCGATCTGCAATCGACTTCTGACCAATGTGATCCGGCTATATATGCTGCCATTGCAGCTGGAGCCTCAATGTCGATTCTGCCGGAGCAACAAGGCAATTGGGGCTACGCTCAGCAGGAGATGGATGACGAGACTGCGGTTTTCACTCTTGCAGCAGGTATCGCCGGTCGTCTGTATCTGTCAGGTTTCGTCAACCGAATGGATGAGAGGCGCTTGCGTCTGGTCCGAGGTGCCATTGAAGCGCACCGGCAGGTGCTGAGGAACCAGTCCGGTCAGGTGCCATTCTGGCCATTGGGACTTCCGGTTTTTTCGGGCGATTGGTTGGCCAGTGGGCTTTTGCCTTATGCGGATAATAACGAGACCGGCTATATGACGATTTGGCACCGCGGCGGTGCAAACAGCGTTGTTGTAGAAGTGCCGCAAGGTGCCACTTTGAGACCGTTTTTCCCGAAGCCGGGACTCATCGACAAGAGCCATGGTGCAGTCGATTGGCATGTCGAGCCTCTTGATGGCACACATGTCCGTCTGACTGTTTCCGACAATCGTCGCAGTGCCAGAGTGTATGCGATTGATATGCCGGATTCCACCAAATAACAACAAGATTTGCCTGCGCAACACCGCGCTGGCAGCAATGATAAGGAGAAAGAACATGAAGCACCCCTTCAGAAGTGCGGTTGCCGCAGTCAGTTCAATGGTGATGCTGACTTCCCTTGCCGCATGTGGCGGCAGCGACACGGCCCAGTCCGATGAAAAGGAACTCACGATTTCTTGGTATTACTCCTCTGGCGGTGGTGACACGTGGGAGCGTGCCATCAAGCTGTACAAGAAGGAAAATCCAGATGTCAAGATCAATGAAGTCCACACTTCATTCCCGCAGATGCAGAAGAATGCATCGTTGACTCTGCAGGCTGACGATGCTCCTGACGTGGCCATGTACAACCAGGGGACCAGTTCTGTTGGCAATCTCGCATCGCAAGGTATTCTGGCTGACTTAAGCGAATATGCGGACAAATATGGTTGGACCGATACGTTGCCTGAATCCATTCAGACTGTGGCCAAATATAAGGCCGATGATGGTGGCGTTATGTCCTCGGACGGCGAATGGTATGGCGTGCCAATCAACGGTGAGTTCGTTCTGGCGTACTACAACCAGGACATGTTCGATAAAAATGGCATCGCTATTCCGGAAACCTTCGACGAGCTTGAGTCCGCTATGCAGCAGTTCGTGGACAAAGGCATTACGCCGGTTGCTTTTGAAGGCAATGAGACGGCTTCGCAGCATCTGTGGTATCAGCTGGTACTGTCTAAGGCCAATCGCCAGTTTGTTGACGATTATCAATCCTATGAGCACGACGTCGACTTCTCCAGTGAGCCATTCACCTATGCTGCGAACAAGTTCTCCGAGTGGGTCCAGAAGGGATATCTTCCGAGCAACTCCGGTGGTCTGGTCGCTGAGGATATGATTACACAGTTCTGTGCAGGTGAATACCCAATCATGTTCTCTGGCTCGTGGTGGTTCGGACGTGTCAATCAGGATGGCAACTTCAAGAGCACGTTCCGTGCCTTGCCCGGCAACGAGAAGCTGAACACCGGTGCAACCGGCAAACTATGGGTGGTTCCGGAAACCTCTAAGCATAAGGATCTTGCTGCCGACTTCCTGAACTTCCTGCTCTCCAAAGATGTGCAGAACATGCTTGCTACTGAAGCTGGTTTGCCGTTCAATGCCTCTGATGATTACTCGATTGACTCTTTGCCGGATGAGCTTAAGAATCCGCTGAAGACTTTCGATGACATGCAGGACTCTGTCAAAGAGTTCAACACGGTGTTCGAACAGTTGCTCGACAACGATGCGATTGCGTTGTACCCGGATTGGCCAAGTGCCGGCATGTATGATGCTCTGAATTCGGCTCTCCAAGGCTTGATTAACGGCAACTCCACTCCTGAGCAGGCAACCGGTGAAATCAAGGCTGCTTATGAGGAAGGAAAGTCAGATCTGGGACTGTAACGAGTTCCTGTCTCTTCGACTACACGATAAAGCCACGTAGTGTGGCATGGTGTGGGATGGATGTTCATTGTTGATCATCTTCCCACACCGTGCCTGACACATTCGCACTCATGTACAGAGCTGGCACTGTCGCCAGCCCGCATCCCATATCGTCGGTGTCCATTGACAAAAGGAGGAGACCATGTCTCATGGCAACGGCTCATCTCAAGGAAAGCGGCAGAAGAAGCAGCTTTCCAATAACGAGAAAATATATGAAAAGCGTATTCGTAGCGGTTATGGCCGTTACATTGTTCCCGGTGCCATCGGTACCGTGGTGATTCTGCTGATTCCTTTTATCGCCAATATTTGGATTTCATTGCACAGTTGGCGTGGTGGCCGCAGCAAAATGAAATTCATCGGTTTGGACAATTATGTCAAACTACTGGGGGATGAAAAGTTCTGGACCTCATTTTCCAATTCGTTGTACATGATTGTGGCCATGGTAATTATTCCGCTGCTTATCGGTCTGATTCTTGCAGCAGTATTGTTCGATTATATCGGTCGTGAATTCGGTGGTAAGACATCGAGCTTTTTGAGGGCTTGCTACTACCTGCCACAAATTCTTCCCGTCGGTGTAGCCGGCATTCTGTGGAATTGGATTCTTAATTCACAGACCGGCGCGATTAATCGAATTCTTGCCGGACTTTTCGGCATGGATAAGACTCCTGATTGGCTAGGCGACCCAGATCTTGCGATTTATGCGGTGATGCTGATGTTGGTGTGGAGCCAGATAGGATATCCGGTTGTCATCTTCATGTCGGCGTTGGGGCGAGTCGATCCCGAGCTGTATGAAGCTGCATCGCTTGATGGTGCCGGGTGGTGGCGGCGATTCAGCGCCATCACGCTGCCTCAGATTAAACCTGAGATTTTCGTGGTGGTACTGACCTGCACTGTTGCGGCGCTTAAGGTTTTTGGACCTGTTTATATGCTGACCAAGGGCGGTCCGCAAAGCTCCACCCTTGTGCCGTCCTACTATTCCTACATTAATTTCTTCGGTAAATCACAGATTGGCTATGGAGCGGCCATCGCAAGCGTGTTGGCGATTGTCATCGCCATCGTCGCATCTGTCATCATGGTGTTCCAGAACCGTAGCGCTGCTCGGGAACGTGAAGGAGCTCTGATCGTATGAGCGCATCATCATCTGTCAAAACAGGCATCCAAGCTCGTATGAATCGTATTGAACAGCGTGATCGAGTTAAGCAGTCCAAGACGCGCAAGCCTATTAATCTATTGCGATGGGTAATTCTCATTGCATGTGTGTTGTTTGCGATTCTGATTCTCTCGCCTCTGTTCCTTATGGTGCTCAATGCGTTCAAAACGTCACAAGATTACACACAGAACGGTCCGTTGAGCCTGCCTCATGAACTGTATTTCGGTGGCTTGGTGAATTTCTGGAAAGCGACCGACTTCCCCATCAAGTTCTGGAATTCATTGTGGATTTCCGTGGTGTCTGCGCTGTTGTCCGTGGTGCTCTCGCTATTTAACGCCTATGCGCTGGGTATCGGCCGTGTGCGTGGTAGCTCAGTGATTATTGCACTGTTCATGATTCTGACCATGCTGCCAGGAGAAGGATTCATCTACCCACTGTTTTACATGTTCAACGCGGTGGGCATGGGCAATTCTCAATGGACCATCGTAATTATATGCGGCATTATCAATATGGCGTTTGGCACATATTTGCTCAGCTCGGTGATGTCGACATTCCCCAAGGAGCTGTTGGAAGCTGCACAAATCGACGGGGCTGGTCGTTGGCGCACACTCCGTGACGTCGTGTTCCCGATTATGAAGTCGAACTGCGCGGTCTTGTTCATCTTCTTCTTCATTTGGACGTGGAACGAGTTCTACTTCACCTTGATTTTCCTAGTGTCTGGAGATACTCAGACCATACCGCTGGCAATCGCGTCGTTGCAGGGCGACCGCATCATGGACGTTCCGACTATCAACGCGGGAAGCCTTATCTCCCTTATTCCGGCGTTTGTCTTCTTCCTCATCTTCCAGAGGACGTTGACGAAGGGCATTACCGCCGGAGCTGTGAAATAACCGAACCCGATGCACTGTTGGCCGGTGGTTCTCCTCCTCTCCTTCCCACTGGCCATAGTGTATCGATGTATCTTTCGCCCAGCGTGGGGCAACAATGAAGAAAGGCAAACAAATGAAATTTTCCGATGGATATTGGCGTGTGCGTGAAGGCTTTACCGCAGCATGGGCCCGACAGACACATGACATCGCGAAAACCGATAACGGGATTTGTGCACATGCTTCTGCGAATCTGGTCAATGGGCGTGGGGATTCCTTAGGAGGTCCGGTATTCACAGTTACTTTATCGACCCCGGCCGAAGGAATCATCAAAGTAGTGGAAGAGCATTTTCGTGGAGCGGTGAATCCAGATCCACATTTTCATCTGAATATTGATGAGGATGCGAATTTCGACATTGAGACCGGGGACGGGGCCACGGTGTTTCGTGCGGGCTCGCTCGAAGTCGCCGTCTCCAATCCTGGCGAGATTTGGTCCATGGACTTCCGAGCGAATGGGCATAGTCTCACTGGAACGTCGTACAAGGGGCTGGGCGCATATACCGAACAGTCGACCGGTATCCATTACATGCGTGAACAGCTGCGTCTTGCCCTAGACGAAAAAGTCTACGGCTTCGGAGAGCGATTTGGCCACTTCGTCAAGAATGGACAGACCGTGGAAATGTGGAACTCTGATGCCGGTACCTCATCTGACGCTGTGTACAAAGCCATCCCTTTCTATTGGACGAATAAAGGCTATGGCGTGTTCGTAAATCATAGCGAAGACGTGTCATTTGAGGTCGGATCTGAGACTGTGGGCAAAGTGCAGTTTTCCACTAAAGGACATCGACTTGAATACTATGTGATTAATGGCCCGGAACCAAAAGATGTACTACGCCGTTATACGAAGCTGACCGGACGTGCTCCCTATCTGCCGGCATGGTCATACGGTTTATGGCTGACCACATCATTCCTGACCGATTATGATGATGCCACTGTAGCGGGATTCGTGGATGGCATGCAGGAACGAGATATCCCACTATCAGTCTTCCACTATGACTGCTTCTGGCTCAAGGAATACCATTTCTGCGACTTCGAATGGGATGGAGATATGTTCCGTGATCCGAGGGGAACCATTGCCGAGCATCACCGTAAAGGTCTCAAGGTGTGCGTATGGATTAACTCCTACCTGAGTTCCATGTCGCCGTTGTTTGACGAGGCTATGTCTAAGGGCTACTTGCTCAAGCTTCCTGATGGCAGCGTTTACGAGACCGATTTTTGGCAGCCGGGCATGGGCCTGGTCGATTTCTCGAAGCCGGAAGCTCGTGAATGGTACTGCTCTAAGCTTGAGAAGCTTATTGATATGGGTGTGGATTGCTTTAAAACCGATTTCGGAGAATCAGTGCCTACTGAAGTGGTTTATGAAGATGGTTCCGATTCGGTCAAAATGCATAACTACTACACGTATCTGTACAACAAGACTGTCTACGAATTCTTGGAGCGAAAGCTTGGCAAGGGACAGGCGGTGCTGTTCGCCCGTTCCGCCACCGTTGGTGGACAGCAATTCCCTGTCCATTGGGGCGGCGACTGCGAATCGACTTATACGGCGATGGCCGAGTCGCTGCGCGGCGGCCTATCGTTGATGTCGTCTGGATTTGGGTACTGGGCGCATGACATCGGTGGATTCGAAGGCAATCCTGGTCCTGACCTGTACAAGCGGTGGGTGCAGTTTGGTTTGCTGTCGACGCATTCGCGGCTGCATGGTTCCCATTCGGTGCGTGTGCCGTGGGCCTTCGATGAAGAATCCTGTGATGTACTACGCAAGTTCACCAAATTGAAGTTGTCGTTGCTGCCGTATCTGGCCTATGGATCCAAACAGGTCAGCGAAGAAGGCATTCCGCTGATGCGTCCCATGGCTTTGGAGTTCCCTCACGATCCAGCGGCAGAATATCTGGATCGTCAGTACATGCTGGGCGATGATTTGCTGGTTGCTCCGGTCTTTTCTCCAGATGGAGTGGTTCGTTATTATGTGCCGGAAGGAACTTGGACGAACGTACTCAATGGAGAGCGAATCGCGGGTCCGAGATGGATCGAGGAACAATTCGATTACATGACCATGCCGTTGCTGGCGCGTCCAGGTGCGGTCATTCCAATGCAGGAAGGACGTTGCGACACCGATGGGGATTTGACCGACGACGTGATCCTGAAGATTTATGATCCGGCGGCCCTTGACTCGGAATGGCGCCAACTGGTCCTGCGGCATGGTTTTGAGGAAGATGCCGCTGAGACGATCTTCCGGATTCGGCGTACGAATGATGTGCTTGAAGTGCGCTGCGATTCCGTGGAAGACGGATGGACTGTCGAATGTGGCGGTCAGCGGGTTCAAGCGCATGCCGGAGCCGCAACATTGTCGGTGCAATGATCCCATAGTATGCGCAAGCATCGTGGACGCCGGAATGATATCTATGACGGCATTCCGGCGTCTGCAATATCTGTGTGACCTTCTGTGACCTTGGGCTTAAGATAGGGGGATATCATGGGTGGATAGGCGATGGTGGTGCCACGACAAGATATGCGAAGGAGAGATATGGGCAGCCGCGTAACGATTAAAGACGTGGCCAAAGCGGCTGATGTCTCCATTAAGACCGTATCTAACGTGATTAACAACACTGGAAGAATGCGCCCGGACACGCGACAAAGAGTGGAAGGGGCCATGCGACAACTTGGATATACGGTTAATTTGTCGGCGCGTGCCATCCGTTCCGGTGGCACCAGGCTGATAGGCCTGAATATCTTCGACTTTTCGCAGCCGTTTGCTCCGTATCTAGCTGATAAGGTCATTGATTTTGCCAAGGAGCGCCAATACGGGGTTATTATCAATACCTATGGCTCCGATGGCACTGGCTTGGCGGATGGTATTGAAGAGACCTATCGCTTGGGAGCCGATGGGTGGATTTTCTTTACTGAACGCGCTCTTGTCGATGACGGTGCTGCACTTGAACAGCCATATCCTGTGGTAATGGCAGGCGATTATCTGTCTTACGGCAAAAGTGATTTGGTGACCATGCCTAACGTGTCAGCTGTACAGCAGACCGTGGGCAGATTGCTTGATACCGGAGTCAGAGCTATTGCTCTATTGGGTGCCCCGCCGGGGATAACTGATTGGGATTCTTTGAAAAGTCAGAAAGAAGGCACCCAAGAGTTACGTACCCAGGGCTATGTACGGGCGTTCAAGGAACGAGGGCTTGACGTGGACTGGCGATATGTTATTCCGGTCCATGGATGGAATCAGCATGGTGGTGTGCAATCCACTGCAGCGATGCTTGACTCGTTACCTTGCCCTGAAGCAGTGGTCTGTCTCAATGACGCCATGGCACTAGGTGCCGTTCATGAGCTACAGCGTCGTGGTTTACGAGTCCCTCAAGACGTGCAACTGATAGGCTTCGATAACGTGCCGGAAGCCGAGTACTCGGTGCCGGCGCTGACCACCATCGATCCTCATATCGATGATTATGCCAAGCATGCCGTTGACATGCTTATCGACCGCATCGAAGGATACTCAGGCCCGGCCCGTACGTACACCACCGATTTCACATTGGTGGAACGTGCCTCAACTCGACTTGCCCACTAGCATCCAACAAGTTCGCATCGGCTTCGTGAGGAGTGTGTGTCTACTCGAACAATTCGGCGTCAGTCGCTGGGTAGCCAAGTTGGAACGCGGTGTAGGCGTGCTTGGCGGCCAGTGCGGCGAGGATGAGCAGCATATCGCTCTCGGTGGAAGATTTCGATTCGGTCACGGCCTTGATCTGCGCGCGGGCGCAGTCCATTTCGATGGCGGCGGCGGTCGGTACGGTTTGGCCACTTGCCTTGTCGGCGATGGCGGTGGGGTTGGCCAGTAGTTGGTCGATGGCATAGACCTTTTGGCGGGGGTCGCTTTGGCCGGAAGAACTGGATTGTGCGCCGGAATCATCAAAATTGCCGTTCGCCAGCGCAACCAACTGCTGCCCGGCGGTCTTATGCATATCGCTCAACGCCAACGTAGCCCCAGCGGTCTGTCCTCGTGCGGCCAAGACCTCGATAGCGAATCCGGCGCGATCCTCGGCCACGGCCATCGCATCCAATACCGATCGATCAACGTTGGCGGACGTGACGCCATCAAGACGCGCCGGCGTCACCTCAGGCGCGGACTGCCCGAATTTATCGGCCAGAAAAGCCAGCCATTGCTTGGTCTGCGCGTCACGTAACGTTCCCTCGGCAAAACGACCCGAACAATACCCGGCAACGTCAATCCAAGCCAGGGGAGCGGCCAGACCGGTGGCATACTGCTCTAATAACGGCGTGCCTTCAGCCGGATGGGTGGCGTAGCCCGCCAACGTCATCGCTTTCTCGCAAGGGGTCATTTGAGCTTCTGCCTCGGCCCGTCCGGCCAGTCGCGGCATCGAACACGCCGAAAGCGAACACAGCATCGCGCTCGCGCATAGTACGGATGCCAAGCGCCGGGTAAACCGTCCTGAAGAGAAGCGTGTCTGCATGGAAACATACACTAATAGCTAACTGTGACTACTCATAGGCCATGCGCCACATAACTTCATAGGAGGTACGGATCGATGGAACTGGACCTGACAGGAATACACAAGCTCGCCGCCGAGCAAGGAATCGACCCCGAAACCCTGGATGATGCGCTGGCAGAGGCCCTGCGCCTCGCCTACCTCAAGACCCCGCACGCCGCCAAGCACGCGCGCGTGGAGCTTGACGAACGTTCCGGCAACTTCACCGTGTGGGCCGCCGACGAAATTCCGGTCGAACCCACCGAAGACAACCCTTACCCCGTTCCCAAGCTGGGCGAGGAATACGATGACACCCCGCGTGACTTCGGCCGTCTCGCCGCAGCCACCGCACGCCAGGTCATCACCCAGCTGTTCCGCCGCGCCGAAGATGAGAAGGTATTCGGTGCGTTCTCCGGCCAGAAGGGCAAGCTCATCACCGGCATCATCCAGCAGGATGCTTCCGACCCCTCCAACGTGCATGTCGCGATGGGCGATGTCGAAGCCATTCTGCCTCGCCGTGAGCAGGTGCCCGGCGAACGTTACCGCCACGGCGAACGCATCCGCGTGTACGTGGTGAACGTGGCCCGTGGCATCAAAGGCCCGGAAATCGTGGTGTCCCGCTCCCACCCGGAGCTGGTCCGCAAGCTGTTCGAGCGCGAAGTGCCGGAACTGGTCTCCGGTGCCGTGTCCATCATGGCCATCGCTCGTGAGGCCGGCGCCCGCACCAAGATCGCGGTCAAGGCCAACACCGATGGCGTGAACCCGAAGGGCGCGCTGATCGGCCCCGGCGGAGCCCGAGTGCGCGCCGTCATGGAGAACCTCGGTCCTGAGAAAATCGATATCGTCGACTGGTCCGCGGATCCGGCGAAATTCGTCGCCGCGGCGCTGTCTCCGGCCGTCGCCACCGGTGTGCAGGTGATCAGCGAGAAGAACAAGACGGCCATCGCCTTCATCCACGATGACCAGCTGTCCCTGGCCATCGGCAAGGAAGGCCAGAACGCACGTCTTGCGGCCAAGCTGACCGGCTGGAAGATCGGCATCGAATCCGCTGAGGCGCATGCCAAGAAGATGGCCGAATCGGCGGACCATTCCGATGGGGAAACCGAGGAATAAACAACACTTCCGGTAGACAACAAGCCCGTGGACGTACAATCCACGGGCTTGAGTATGCTGGACTCGACAATCCAAAGCGTGACGGCCATGCCGTCATGCCCAGGGAAAAGACGAGGTATCACGAACATGGTTGCACGATGAGAAGGAACAAGCTCGCCGTGAATCAGTAGCGGTCGCGCCCGTATGCGCGCGGCCCAAGATAGGAGAATTGAGTGCCGAAAGCACGCGTATATGAACTTGCCAAGGAACTTGGCGTTGACAGCAAAACCGTTTTAAGCAAACTTGAGGCGATGGGCGAATTCGTGAAGTCCGCATCGTCTACCGTTGAACCTCCCGTTGCACGCAAGCTGAGGAACGCATTCGCGTCCAGCGGACAGGGCAACGCATCTGATTCCAAGAAGCCGGGCCATACAGCCAAGAAGCCTGTCGAACCGGCATCTCATTCCATGCCAAAGCCGGCCGCTCCGTCAGCACCGAAGCCGGCTGCCCCCGCAGCGCCGAAGCCGCATCATGCCGCTTCCAAGTCCGATGCCCCGAAGCCGGGCCATCGCGCGCCGCGTCCAGGCGAATCCCGCCAGCATGGCAATCGTCCTAACGGCAACGCCCCGCGTCCGCAGGGTGGAGACCGCCGCCAGTCCGGTCGCCCGACGGCCGTTCCGGGAGCTCGCCCCCAGCATGGCAACGCTCCGCAGGGCGGCAACAACGCCAATGGCGCGAAGCCGCACACCCCGGGACCGCGCCCGGGCAACAATCCGTTCAGCCGCAAGCAGGGCATGCACACCCCGACTCCGGGTGATATTCCGCGTCCGCATCCGATGAACCGTCCGAGCGTCAACAATGGCGAAGGACGTCGTGGTGGCCGTCCGGGTCAGGGCGGCGGCCAGCGTGGCGGCTTCCGTGGTCGTCCGGGTCAGGGCGGCGCGAAGCCAGGCCAGTGGGGCCAGCATCGTCCGGGTCAGGGCGGTGGCCAGCGTCCCGCCGGCGGCGGCAATCGTTTCGGCGGCAATGGCGGCGGTTTCCAGGGCAGCAACAGCGCTCCGAGCAATGGTCCGGCACGTGGTGGTCGCGGCCGCGGCGGCGCTGCAGGCGCGTTCGGACGTCAGGGAGGCAAGTCCTCGAAGGCGCGTAAGAACCGTCTGGCGAAGCGTCAGGAATTCCAGGAGATGAAGGCTCCGGTCATCGGCGGCGTGCGCATTCCGACCGGCAACGGACAGGAAGTCCGTCTGCGTCAGGGTGCGTCCCTCGCCGATCTGGCCGAGAAGATCAACGTCAATCCGGCGGCGCTGGTCACCGTGCTGTTCCACCTTGGTGAAATGGCCACGGCCACCCAGTCCCTGGATGAGGCCACGTTCCAGATCCTCGGCGAGGAAATCGGCTGGAACATCAAGATCGTGTCCGCCGAAGAGGAAGACAAGGAACTGCTGCAGCAGTTCGACATCAACCTGGACGAAGAGGAACTGCAGGAGGACGAGGATCTGAAGCCGCGTCCGCCGGTCGTCACCGTCATGGGCCATGTCGACCACGGTAAGACCCGACTGCTCGACACCATCCGCCGCACCAACGTCATCGAAGGCGAAGCCGGCGGCATCACCCAGCGCATCGGCGCATACCAGGTGACCGTCAACCTTGAGGGCGAGCCGCGCAAGATCACGTTCCTCGATACCCCGGGCCACGAAGCCTTCACCGCAATGCGTGCCCGTGGCGCCGAACTCACCGACGTCGCGATCCTCGTGGTCGCCGCCGACGACGGCGTCATGCCGCAGACCGTGGAAGCCATCAACCACGCCCAGGCCGCGCATGTGCCGATCGTGGTGGCCGTCAACAAGATCGATAAGCCGGGCGCCAACCCGGACAAGGTCCGCGGCCAGCTCACCGAATACGGTCTGGTTCCGGAAGAATACGGCGGCAACACCATGTTCGTCGACATCTCCGCGAAGCAGGGCACCAACGTCGACAAGCTGCTCGAAGCGGTGCTGCTCACCGCCGACGCCGAGCTCGACCTGCGCGCCAACCCGGATATGGACGCCCGTGGCGCCACCGTCGAAGCCCGACTTGACAAGGGCCGTGGCGCCGTGGCTACCGTGCTGGTGCAGTCCGGTACCCTCCACATCGGCGACGCCATCGTTGCCGGCACCTCCTACGGTCGTGTCCGCGCCATGCTCGACGAGAACGGCAACCACATGCAGGAAGCCGGTCCGTCCACCCCGGTGCAGGTGCTGGGTCTGACCTCCGTGCCGACCGCAGGCGACCTGTTCCTGGTGGCCTCCGACGACCGTACCGCACGTCAGATCGCCGAGAAGCGTCAGGCCACCGAGCGTGCGGCCCAGCTGGCCAAGCGCCGCAAGGTCGTTTCCCTCGAAAGCCTCAAGGAGCAGTTCGCCAAGTCCGAGGTGGATATGCTCAACATCGTCATCAAGGGCGATTCCTCCGGTTCCGTCGAGGCTCTGGAAGATTCCTTGATGAAGATCGAGGTGTCCGACGAGGTCGGCATCCAGGTGATTCACCGCGGCGTCGGCGCCATCACCCAGAACGACGTCAACCTGGCCACCGTCGACAAGGCCGTCATCATCGGCTTCAACGTCCGTCCGAACCGCCAGGTGGCGGATCTGGCCGAACGCGAAGGTGTGGAGATCAAGTACTACTCGATCATCTACAAGGCCATCGAGGACATCGAAGCATCCCTCAAGGGCATGCTCAAGCCGGAATACGAAGAGGTCGTCACCTCCCACTCCGAGATCCGCGAGATCTTCCGCTCCTCCAAGTTCGGCAACATCGCCGGCGTCATGGTTCAGGACGGCGAGGTCAAGCGTGGTACGAAGTGCCGTATCCTGCGCAACGGCATCGCCACCGTCAACGACCTCGAGATCTCCTCGCTGCGTCGTTTCAAGGACGACGTCACCTCCGTCAAGGAAGGCTACGAGGCTGGCATCAACCTCGGCACCTTCAACGACATCGAGATCGGCGATATCATCGAGACCTTCGAAATGCAGGAAATCGAGCGTAAGTAGCCGAGTGCTTCGAGCTTCGCATCGATAACCAGGTAAGGAACGCCCACAGCCGGTTCACGACTGCGGGCGTTCCGTGATACAACAAGAACTTTTCACCAAAAGGACAGCAATGGCAGGAACCAATCCCCGCGCCGCGCGCATCGCGGCGTTGATTCAGCGTGTGATCGCATCGTCCATGGAGGCGCAGCTGCACGACAAGCGACTGGCCAACGTGACCATCACCGAAGTGCGCGTCACCAACGATCTGCAGATCGCGAAAGTCTACTGGACCCAGCTCGGCCACGAAGGACACGAGCAGGGCGAACGCCGCCGCGCGCAGCAGGCCCTGAACCAGGCCAAAGGACGCCTGCGTTCCCTGGTAGGCACCAAGGCCGGACTGCGACTCACCCCGCAACTGGAATTCATCTTCGACGAAGTGCCGGGCGAGGCCCATGAGATCGAGGACATCCTCGCGCTCGCACACAAGCGCGACGAAGAACTCGCCAAGTCCCGCGCCAACGCGCAATACGCCGGCGACGCCGATCCGTACAAGCACGACGAGCCCGATGATGACGACTTCGACGATGATGACGATGTCGAGGTCGAGGATTGGGACGATGACGACGAAGCCTGACAACTCCGGTCTGCTGGTCATCGACAAGCCGCAGGGCGTCACCAGCCACGATGTGGTCGCGGCGGTGCGTGGCGCCCTGCACATGAAACGCGTCGGCCATGCCGGCACGCTCGACCCGATGGCCACCGGCGTGCTGGTGG
>ENA-OROR01000787-OROR01000787.1-human-gut-metagenome-genome-assembly--contig:-NODE-787-length-25046-cov-9.488056_pt1 | contig 25046 bp, 27 predicted proteins | sample MGYA00242135_ERZ509060 | MGnify/ENA primary metagenome ERZ509060 (study PRJEB26280, sample SAMEA2338742) | human gut metagenome | biome: human gut; feature: human-associated habitat; material: faeces... | reverse complement strand
AAGTAATGAGGAAGGAATTCTTCCCCCACCCATTTTCCTTCCTCGGCTTCTATTATGTAAATGGCATCCAGAGATGGGTGTTTTTTTTGTGAATAAAGTGTATAATAAATTTAGAGAAATGGGGGAATAATTGTGGAAGTAAATTTTTTACCTGATTTAATGGAAGCTGAAGAACGAGTAAGGTACTATGAAATTAAGTTGAGAGATCTAAATACAAAGAGTAAAAAAAGCAAAAGGGTTTACAGAAATACGTTAATAGCTATTGCAATTGTAATTATAATAGTTGCTCTGGTAATTAGTTTTGATATTAATAATTATGTTTCAGATAATATCAATGCTAGGAGAACAGATTTATTTTTGAAATTAGTTGAGATTGCTAGTATGCCAGTTCTTATATTTATATGTACAAGATTATATAGCGTTAATTTAGTTTCTGATCAATTAAGATATGAGTGTAGGGATAAATTGTTTCAGAGCTTTGTTGAATTAAAGAAAAAGAGACCATTAACAGTAGAAGAAACAAGATTATACATGGGATTATTCGAAGAATTATAAAAGCACCCACTGTGGTGCTTTTCTTTTACCCAAAAGGAAGTGATGATATGAAATATAAAATTAAAAACAAAGAAGAAGTAGTGAAAGCACAACAGTATGATCCTAAAGGATTACTAGCAAAAGCCAATATTTTAATAGACACTGGAATAACAAAATTCAAGCTACATCGAGGAGATTGGATAGTAGAAGATAATGTACATATTTATGTTGTGAGAAATGAAGATTTTTATAAATTCTATGAGATGGTTAAATGAAATTTCCATGCAGTAAAGATGGTTGTAAAGATAGATTTTGTCCATATCTATGTGAAGAATATAGAGAATGGCTTAAAAAGTATAAGGGGAAATAGATGCTACTCCGCAAAACGACGAAGGCAGGTGGTGAGATGAGTTGAAAGAAAACTGGGAATTAGCTTATGAAGATTACAAAAGTGGTATGAAGTACAAAGAGATTGCCGAAAAATATAACGTTACATTAAACACAGTAAAATCTTGGAAGACTAGACACTGGAATAAACAAGGTGTGCATACAAAGAAAAATAAAAGTGTGCACACAAAACGTAAACGAGGTGGCCAACCTGGAAACAAGAACGCAACTGGACCACCAGGTAATAAGCATGCAGAAAAGCATGGCTTTTTTTCTAAGTGGCTTCCAGAAGAAACGAAAGAGATTATAGGGGAAATGCCTGAAGATCGTTTGGAAGCATTATGGATGAGTATACAGCTTCAATTTGCTGCAATCATTCGAGGACAAAAGCTAATGTATGTAAAGGACCAGTCTGATAAAACTGTTGAAAAAGTTGAAGAAAAAGAAGGAAATGTCATTGGTGAACGCTGGGAAGTTCAGCAGGCTTGGGATAAACAAGCTACTTTTCTTTCAGCTCAAAGCAGAGCCATGAAGACATTAGAAAGTATGATAAAGCAGTATGATGAAATGGTACATAAAAACTGGGATTTTGCATCTGAAGAACAGAAAGCACGTCTTGAACTGTTACAGGCACAGAAGAAGAAACTGGAGCAAGAGGATACAACACCGGATGATGGTGCAAAAGAGCAAATGGATGCAATTACGGGTATTTTAGACCAAATGAAACAACCTGAGGATGATGAGTATGGAGAATAAACCAATGTTGGTGCTATCTCCTAAGTTTTGTGACTTCTTGACTGTAGATGTACCTAGAGAATATCTGGAAGGAACGACAGCAGCCGGAAAAACAACTGTTGGAATCACTAAATTTATGTGTAAGGTAGCAAACAGTGATATAAAGTTTCATGTAATTGCAGGAGCAGACTTAGGTACTGTAGAAAAAAACGTAATCAACAGTGAACGAGGATTGCTAGATCAATTCAATAAGGTCGCAGAGTATTATCCATCTGGAAAAGGAAAGATACGTCTTCCGCATATCGAATTGAAAACAAATAAAGGGATTAGAGTTATTTATATTTGTGGCTACGATAACAAGAAACGATGGCAGAAGGTCCTAGGTGGACAGGTTGGTTGTGTATATATAGATGAGGTAAACATTGCGGATATGGAATTCCTGAGAGAAATATCTCATCGTTGTCATTACATGATGACTACATCTAATCCTGATGATCCCAACCTTCCTGTATATAAAGAGTTCTTGAATCGAAGTAGACCATTGAAGAGATGGATGAAAGACTATCCACAAGAATTATTGACAATGCTAAATGAACCGGCTGTAAAAGGATGGGTACATTGGTATTTTACTTTTAATGATAACGCGTCTATGACCAGTGAAGACATACAGCGCAAGGTTGATGCAGTAGCACCAGGAACCAAGATGTATAAGAACAAGATACAAGGGCTAAGAGGACGTGCTACTGGACTTGTGTTCGACTTACGACAAGAACACATTATCACACCAGAACATGCAATGTCTTATAACTATGTCCAATTCTCATGTGGTGTTGATACTTCGTATTCAAGGTTATCTGATGATAAGATAGCTTTTATTTTTACAGGTATAACAGATACACGAGTCAAAGTAACACTTGCTGAAGAAGTTTACAACAACCGAGATATCGTACGTAATGGTGGTAGAGCGTTAGCACCTTCTGATATTCCACCATTATTGGTTGCATTTCTAGAGCGAAATCGTAAGCGATGGGTAGAAAATGGAGATGCTTATGCTCGTGAAGTGTTTATAGATTCGGCTGATCAGGCGACGATTAATGAGTGTTTAAAATACAATGAGGAAGTAGGAAGCATTTATGATTTTTATAATTCATGGAAGAAATTAACTATTATTGATCGTATTCAATTACAGCAAGGTTGGATGAAACACTGTGATTATCAAATCGTTGATGAATGTACAGAAAACATACGTGAAATGAACGCATATTCATGGAAAGAAGATAAGAGCGAGCCAGAGGATGCTAATGACCATACGATAAATGCAGATCAATATTCATGGATACCTTTTAAAAATTTGATTGGAAGAATGGAGGCGAAGAAATGAGGATAAATGAAACCATCAAGAGAAAGTTAAGAAACTGGCTTGAAATGGATAAGGGAATGAATCCATTATCAATTAGAATTATTGAAACAATGGATTTTGAAGCAAATTGCTTTAAAAATTCCATTTGGTATCGAGGGGATCCATCGGAATTACATCAATTTTATACGCAATTTGATGATATGATGGGAAATACGAGATTTTGGCAGGCTGTAGCAACTAACGGGGTAAACTTCCGTAAAATACATACTGGACTGCCAGCACTCATCATTGATACTCTTGCTGATATTACTTTCGACGATATGAATACAATAGAATTTAATAATTTAGAGGCACAAGAATTATGGGAAGCAATCGAAAAGAAATTGCCAGAAGATTTCTTCAAAGATTCGTTCAAAGAAGCTATGTATATGGGTGATGGTGCAGTAAGGTTTACTTATGATTCAAAAATAAGCAAGTATCCTATTCCAGAGTTCTTCCCTGCTGATATGGTAGATTTTAAAAGAGATAGAGGATATTTAAAAGCAATTATATTTAAAATTCCTTTTGTTTTTAAAGAGCGTGAGTATTTACTAAAAGAAATCCATACAAATCACAGTATCGATTATGAACTGTGGAATCCTGAGGGAGAAAAAGAAAACATATTAGATTTTCCGGAGTTGGCTGATGTTAAACCATTGATTCATGATGCTGAGTTTTGGACTGCTGTTCCAATTATTGTTGGTAAATCACCAAAATACAAAGGGCGTGGTAAAAGCCTTTTTGATGGTAAAGAGGATGCGTTTGATTCATTCGACGAAGCATATAGTCAATGGATTGAAGCATTGCGAGATAATAGGACTAAGACTTTTATTCCTGAACAAATGATTCCCAAAGATCCTAAGAATGGATTACTTTTAAAACCTAGTCCTTTTGATGGCCGTTTCATTAAAATCAAAGGATTAACCGGAACAGAAGGAGCAAGTCCAAATATTGATGTGGAACAAGGAGAGATTGATGATGAAGGTTTATTGGCATCATATAACACTGCATTGGATCAGTGTCTGCAAGGATTGATTAGTCCATCTACGTTGGGTATCGATGTTAAGAAATTAGATAATGCAGAAGCGCAAAGAGAAAAGGAAAAAGCAACTATCAGTACACGCAATAAAATTGTTCGTGTTGCTGAAAAGGTAATTCCGCAAATCATAGAAGCTGCATTACATATTATGGATATGGTAGGATATAAGCCATATCGTGAATATGAAATTACAATTTCTTTTGGAGAATATGCCAATCCATCTTTTGAGTCTGTTGTTGAAACCGTTGGAAAAGCCAAACAGTATGGTGTAATGTCAAATGAAACAGTGGTTGATGAAATGTATGGAGACTCTAAGGATGATGATTGGAAAGAAAAAGAAGTAGCAAGGCTAAATGCTATTGATGGGCTTAATTCCAAAGAACCATCTATCAATGAATTTGATGATTTAGGTGGAGTTGTTCCAACCGAGGAAGATTATGAATGAGTGATGAAAAGGAAAAAGACCCATATTCATTAAAAGATATCTACTCTGAAATGGAAATGGAGCTTATTGAATCGTTCTATCGAAATTTTGCCAGACATAAAATAGAGGAACGTCAAAGAGGTTTCTCGTGGGAAATGTGGCAGTTGGCCAAGTTAAGAAATATCCAAAAGTATCGAAGAGAAAACAGAAACATAATCACTAAATATATTTACAAAATAAAAAGAGTGATTGAAAGTGTGTTGAGAAGTCATTTTTATGACGGTAGAAAGAATGTAGAATCTCATGCAGAAAGGATATCTTTTCCTGCAGAAAAAAAGAATGTTGGTTTAACAGGAAAGGAACCTCCAAAAGAAACAAATTTCTTCGGAATGAACGAAAAGAAACTGAATGCACTGATTAGCGTAACCAAAGATGACTTTGAGAATGTACAGCATGCTATTTATAGAAAGATGGATGATGTATATAGACAAACGATTTTTAAAACGGAATTTCAATTATCTAGTGGTTCTATTTCTCTTGGCAAAGCGATAGATAAAGCTACAGAGGAATTTCTTGATAAAGGAATAAATTGTATCATCTACAAAAATGGTGCTCATGTAAATATTGCATCGTATGCTGAAATGGCATTGCGTACAGCATCACATAGAGCAACTCTTCTTGGAGAAGGATCTAAACGCGATGAATTAGGTGTACATTTAGTTTTTGTATCAGCTCATGCGAATGCATGTAAGCTGTGTATTCCTTGGCAAGGGCAAATACTCATTGATGATGTGTTTAGCCATCCTAGTGAAGAATACATAGCGAAATATAAAGAGAAATATAAACTATTGTCCGTTGCAATTAAATCGGGATTGTTGCATCCTAATTGTAGACATACATTAGCTACATATTTTGAGGGAGTAACTAGGCTACCTGAACAACAGAATCCAGAGACTGCCCTTAAGAATTATGAAAATGAACAGAAGCAACGACAACTTGAAAGAGAAGTAAGATTGCGAAAGCGTATTTATGCCGGAACTGTAGACGAACAGAACAAAAAAGAAGCAAAAACAAAATTGCTAGATGCACAGAAAAAATTACGAGATTTCTTGAAAGAACATCCTGAGTTTAAACGTAATCAAAGAAGAGAAAAAGAGTATATAAAACACTTCGAAGAATTAACACAGAAAGACAAAGATGCTATAATTAAAGCAGAGATAAAGAAGGTACTTAATAAGAAAAAAGCAGGAGTTCATTTAAAGCCATTGTCAATTGATACGGAAAAACTAATTTTTGATGATGAACATATCAATGCTGAAAGAAATCATTTAATATCTAAAGAAGAAGCTATTTCATACATTAATAAGTCTTTATTTTCTGTTAGTGTGTGGAATGGTAAATATGAAAGATATTATTCAGAACAAGGAGCAGCTTATGTTGATATAGAAAAGAATCTTATTAGAACGGCGTTTTCTGCTGAAGAATTTGATGATATAACAAAAGAAGTAATACAGGTGGTGAAAAAGTATGGAAAACAAAGATAAGTGGTATTGCCCATTGGTAAAAAGAGAAATAGAAGATTTTAAGTGTCTTGAAGTACATACTGTTGTATGGGGAGAAATCAAACCGCGTGTATTACCAAAAGAAATATTAGAACAAGATTTTAAAACAATATGTCAAAATTGTGAACATTATCGAGAAGAATAACCAAGCACTCAAACGAGTGCTTTTTTAATTGGAGGAAAAGAAAATGAAGAAACTATTTATTTCACAGCCAATGAAAGGAAAAAGTGATGAAGAAATTTTAATTGAAAGAAAAAGAGCAATTAAAACTGCTGAAGAATTGTTGGGTGAACCGGTTGAAATTATTGATTCATTCTTCCAAAATGCACCGGCAGATGCAAGACCACTGTGGTTCTTAGGAAAATCGCTTGAATTGCTTTCTACTGCAGATGTTGCTTATTTCGCACCTGGATGGAAAGAGGCAAGAGGATGTAAGATTGAACATGAGTGTGCTAATCAATACGGTATCACTATGATTGAAGGCGTTTAATGTGTGCCATCATATTTACACAATAGTATATACAACATATTATGACAAGAATTTAGATTGCAGGATTCGTAAAGAAACGGATACCTGCATTTTTTGTGGCCGAAAGTCGGCAGAAAGGAGGATTGCGGTGAAAGATCCACCGAAAAGGCGGTTGCCATATTTTGGCCCGCATTTAAGATAAACTACATCTGATTTGTGCTTTTATTATGTCGTTTCGGTGCTTAGACATTTTAAACAAACGCTGTGAGGTAATCAGCACCTTTAAGCTGAGGGAGGTACTATATGGACGAAAAAGAAAAACAACAGGAACCTGAAAGTGAAATTAGTAAAGCTTTTGAAAACGAAAGTGAAGAACAGGAGCCTAACAAGGCTGATCCTAAGGCCGATGAACCTGAAAAGGAAGAAACTAATAAGGAACATAAACAGGAGGGCGCGACTGCTGACGATAACAAGCAGAAAGGAAAGACCTATACCCAGGAAGAAGTTGATGCAATGATGGCTAAAGCTAGAAAGAAATACAAGGGTAAAGGTCAAAAAGAAGAAGCTCCAGAAGAAAATGTCGAAGAGCATGACGCTGATCATGAAGAAGTACAGGAACCAACTGATTTAGCAACCGGAATTTCAATTGATAAATATGCCCAGGCTGAATTAAAAGGAACGATGGCAATGCTTGACGTTGACCCTAAGAAAATCGCACGTGCAGTTAGATTGATTGATGTTAATGCAGTTATGGAAGATGGTAATTTCTCAGAAGATAAAGCAAAAGCTGAGATTGAAGCACTTATCCAGGAATGGCCAGAGTTAAAACGAACTTCTAATGGAGCTGAAAATAATTCATTCTCTTTTGGTGCACCAAGACAGGATGAAAATGAAGAAGATATGGGAAGTAAAATCTCCAGTATTTTTGGCAATAAGTAAAGGAGTGATATAAATGCCAAATACAGTAAACTATGTAACGCAGTTTGAGCGTGAATTAACTCAAAAATATTCTCGTGAGTTAATGACATCAGAAATGACTACTGAAAAAGTTAAATTTATTAATGCAAATACAGTTAAATTGCCTTTTGTTGAAATGGCTGGGTACAAAGATCATAGCCGCAACGGCGGATTTAACAGACAGAACCTAAAAAATGATTTCCAGACATTTGTATTGAAACATGACCGTGATGTTGAATTCTTTGTAGATACTATGGATGTTGATGAAAGCAACCAGGCTTTAGCAGCTGCTAACATCACAAATGAGTTCGAAACACAGCAGGCAATTCCAGAAACAGACTGTTATCGAATTTCTAAATGTTACTCTGAATTTAAAACTGCAGGTGGTACACCTGATAACACAGCACTATCGGTTGAAAACATTCTTTCTATCATTGATGGGGCTATGAAACAGATGACAGAAGATGAAGTTCCAGTAGAAGGACGAATCCTATATGTTACACCAACGGTAGATCAGTATCTTAAAGATGCTAAGGAGCTGCAACGTTATCTAAACGTAAATGGGTCTAATGATGGAAAAGTTAAACGCTCAATTGTTGATTTAGACGGTCTTAAAATTAAACCTATTCTATCAGCAAGAATGAAAACAGTTTATGACTTTTCCGATGGGTGTAAACCAGGTGTATTGGCAAAACAAATTAATATGATTTTGTTTCATCCTAAATCATTGTTAGCATGCGACAAGCACCAATACATTAAACTATGGCCAGAAGGAACTCATACACAGGGAGATGGATACTTATACCAGAATCGTAAATATGGTGACTTATTCGTAATTCCTAACCGCAAAGAGGGAGTTTACATCAATGCAGAAGCAGAAGAGTAATACAATGAATAGGAGGTAACCAAATGATTATTGCAGTTAAAGGAAATCGTGAAGAGAAAATCAGTGACGATCAGAAAAACACGTATTTATCCAATGGATACGATATTATTGAAAACGGAAAAAGAACAGTTTCTCCTTCAAAAAAAGTTTCTTATGCTGAATATGTTAAGTTATATGAAGAAAACAAAAAATTAAAAAGTGAGAATAAGAAGCTAAAAGAAGAAATTAAATCATCAAAAGATGATTCAAACGGAGCAGGTGCATAGCGTGTATGCAGACAAAACTTATTATGAAAAAACCTATTTAGGTACAATCATTTTACAAAACATTGAGAAATATCTTCAAGAAGCAAGCGATGATGTAGATGGTTTGTGTTTTGGAAGAATCAAAGGAAAAGGATTTGAAAATCTAACTGAATTTCAGCAGGACCGTATTAAAAATGCAGTCTGTCATCAGGCAGAATACTCTTACCAGTACGGTTCTTATTTGAATAATCCTATGAAAAGTTATTCTGTTGGTAAAACCAGCGTTAATCTAGAAACAACGGAAATCAATGGAATACAGACTACTGGTAGAGTTATTCAATTATTGGAGGACACAGGATTAAGATGCCTAGCGCTGTAATCAGGTGTCCTTTTCCTTTTCCAGATATTGAAGCAACAACGCAAATTAAAGTATATCAAGAAGTGGATACCAAATATGAAGGTAAGAAAGAAATCTTGGTATATGATGGTTTAGCAGTCTATGACGATACAGCTAAAACTGTTATTGGTACTGATAACAAATTAGTTTCGTTATCAGGAAACATCATCGTAAAAGGCGAAATACAGACCATAGGCACAGATATATTCCAAGGATATGTAGAGATAGGAGATGCAAAAAAGACAGTGCAGAGCCTTTCAAAACCTAGACTATTTGGGGTTGTATATTCTACGGAGATACAGTTGCTATGAAATGTAAGGTTAAAATCAAACTTAATAAAGATGCTATTAATAAGCTTAAACATGCATCTGAAACAGCATTGGAAAGAACTGCACACGCTGTTTTATCGGATATTGTATCAAGGGGTGTTGTTCCTTTTGATACAGGAGCTTTGGAAAGTAGTGGATTTGTGCAAAAGGTTAATGAAATGCTTTATAAAATCATTTTTGATACGCCTTATGCAAGGAGATGGTATTTTAATGCGCCACATCCTAAAACAGGAAATATTGCACATTTTCAAAAAACTAAAAATCCAAACGCGCAGGATCACTGGATGGATTATTATCGTGAAGGAGAAGGAAAGCAATGGGTTATTGATACTTATGCTAAATTCCTTAAGGAAGAAAGCGGAGGGCTAATCAAATGATGACATTGAGAGATGTTTCCGAATGGATGGAAGATAAGATTTCAAACGCTACATGGAGAATCAATTCGTATGATAGATCTCTTGAAAAAGTTATATGTACAAGAAACTTGGCCAGCGCAAGAGATAATATGACAATTGGTGGTTTAGCAAACAAATCAACTGCTGTAAAGGGTATTTCAATTATTGTTCATTGGAGCAAAAATCCAGATGAGACAGAAAAAATAGCGCAATCAGTATATGAGCTGTTTAATGGTCAAAAGCCTTTAATAAGTGGATATCAAGTGGTGTTATGTAAAATGAGAAATGATGAGCCTATATCGTTAGGGATTGATGATAGTGGCATATTTGATTATGTAATTGAATTATGGATCACGTATCAGCGTGATAGAAAGGAGTAATAAATGGCATTTGAGAGTGGAGTATTTCCAGTATTTGATATAGTGTTTAAAATTAGTGCAACAGGAGCGAGCGGAGAACCAACTACTGAAATTGCAGATATGGAATCATTTTCCATTGCAATTGATGGTAACACGGTTACTTGGAATCCTATGGATCAGAAAGGGTGGTCCCGTGCATTGATGACAGGAAAAAAACTTACCATTTCACTTAAAGGTAAGAGAAATGTAGGAGATGCAGGTAATGATTATGTTGCATCTACTGCGTTTAAAGATGGGTTGGACTGTTCAACAAAAGCTTCAGTTGAATTTCCTGATGGGTCAAAATTAACATTTAATTGTGTTTTAGATGTTAAAAATCTACTTGGTGGGGAATCACAAGATGTTGCACCACTAGAATTCGATATGATTTGTGATGGGAAACCAACCTTTACAGAAAGTGAAGAATAAGATTCACTATAGGAGGTAGTAATGGGAAGAGTCTATGACGTTATTAACAGATTAAAGGCAAGAAATGAACGACCTTGTGTTATCCTTGATGAAGGACATAAATATCCAATCAATACATCTAAAACAAATGTGTTGATGATTATGGGATATATTCGTAAGAAAGAAAAAGAAAACAAACAAAACGATGATCCTGAAGATGATGTAAAAATGAGCGATAAGCTTATTGAGATGGCTCTAGGTAAAGAAGCACTAGATTATATCAATTCTCAGGATATGACTATGGTAGCTGTATCTGATATTGTACAGGTAATTGTAGCCGCAATTTCTGATACAGAAGTTAAATTTGATGAAGAAGTTACTGATGAAAAAAAGTAACTGATACTTGGTATGACATCTTTGAAGACTGGGAATTGATTGAAGCATCATTTGCTATGATGTATCCACAAAAAGATCTTTACAAAAGTGAAGATTCTGATATGGACTTCAAAGAATTCTGCACTCTATTAGCGGGGATTACTGAAGATTCACCGCTTGGAAAAATCATACGTATTAGAAGTGAAGAAAATAAAGAAATTTTGAAACATTTTTCTCCTGAACAACATCGAATACGTAATGAGTGGAGGGAAAGACAAACCAAGAAACTATATGAAACATTAAACAAGGAAGAAACTATGAAGCAAATAAAGGAGATGTTCCGTACTATGTTTTCATAGTTTCTTTTCTTTATGGAAGGAAGTGAAATTATGGCAGAGACTAGCGTTGGTGCTGTTTCACTTGAACTTGAAGTAGAAGCTAAGTTAGAAGATGATATAAAAAAATCAGCTTCTGAAATGGCTGATAAAATTCAAAAACAGGTATCTGGTATGAATAATGACATTTTCAAAGATTTCCGCTCTACGATTACACAGAGCTTGGGAAAAGTTCAAGAAGCTATTAAACATAGCTTTGATGCTATCAAGCTGGAAATGCGTGCTTTTCTGGAAGAAATGTCAACGATGATAAAAAGCATGGGGAATATTCAAATGCCTGGACAAGATGGTGCAAACACAAATCCAAACCCTTCAATCAAAGCATCTGCTAATGCAATTCGTGGTCCTCCATCTTTAAGCGTTAGAAAACCCAAAATAAAGTTTGATCCACAGTTTGATACAGAGATGTTCAAACAGAAGTATGCTGAACTGGAACAAATGATGGATATGTATGACAACAAAATCCTATTAAAACAAGGACAAAGAAAAAAAGTTTTAAGTGGATATTCTGTTGGAATGAATCCAAAAGAAGAAGCAAAATTGAATGAACAAATAATGATGTTGGATCAGCAGATTGCTAAACTTCAAGATGCTGCTGCAAAAACTAATATTACATTAAAAGCAATGGATAGACAGATGAATTCAACTTCTTCATCTACAACCAAAGCGGGTAGTTCATTTAATATTTTAAAAAGTGCAACTAGTTATTTATCATCAGGTTTAAAAAAACTTGGTGGTTCTGCTTTATCTTTGGCTGGTTCAGGAATGAGAAAACTTGGAAATGGTTTTAAATCTGCTGGAGAAAAAGTTTTGCAGTTATCAACAAGATTGTTAGGCTTAAAATCCGCAAGTGATAAAGCTAATGGAAGTATGGGAAGATTCAATCTAGGTAGATTGATTAAGTCATTTACGATATTCAGTTTAATTTTCCCGCTAGTTAGCAGAGGAATCATGGCTCTTGGTAAAAACCTTAGTCAAACACTAATGACTAATCAACAGTTTGCCAATAGTCTTACACAGATAAGGTCTAATTTAGCAACTGCATTTACACCGATATTTAATGCAATCTTACCTGCAATTAATGCCTTGATGTCGGGTTTAGCAAAACTAACAGGATATATATCTGCATTTGTATCAGCATTGTTTGGACAGTCTTATGCAGCAACTAAGAAATCAACGCAAGGAATATATGCAGCTAAAGATGCTATGGGAGTATATGGAAACAGCGCTTCTAAAGCTGCAAAAGAGGCAGAAAAAGCTAAACGTTCTTTGATGGGATTCGATGAAATAAATAAACTTGATGATCCATCTAATTCGTCAGATAGTGGTGGTTCAGGTGGTGCACCTGAATATATGCCTAGTGATGTAAATGAATCTTTAGTTAACAGATGGGTCAAGAAGTTGAAAGATATGTGGTCTAAAGGAGATTATGCTGGAATTGGTAAGGTTATTGGAGAAAAAATCAATGATGCAGTATCTTCTTTTACTAAATGGATTTCATGGGATAGAATTGGCTCAGGTATTACTAAATTTCTGTATGGATTTACAACATTGTTTAATAGTCTAATCGATACAATCAACTGGGATAATGTAGGGAAAATGTTTGGTACAGGAATAAATACCATAGCGAATACTATTTTCCTTCTGATTACTGGAATTAATTGGACTAAAATTGGTCAAGCATTTGCAGACGGACTGAATGGATTAGTTTATTCTGTAGACTGGAATAAACTAGGAATTACGATCGGTTCTTACTTCCAAGCAAGTATAAACGCAATATATGGATTTGTTACAACTGCAGATTGGCCAGGAATTGGAAATGCTTTAGGAAGTGCAATAAATGGATTAGTAAATTATGTTAATTTTCCACAATTAATGAGCACTATTGCCATTGGATTATCTGGTGTGATAAGTTCTATTCATGAATTTATAAAAACAACAGATTGGAAATCTATAGGAAATGAATTTGCAGAAGGAATTAATTCTCTATTTAGAGACTTTGACTGGAAGAATTTTGCAACTACTACTAGTGATTTTGTGAAAAGCCTACTATCAACCATCAGTATAGCTATAACGAATATTGAATGGAGTGAAATTGGTCATAGTATTGCCACTATGCTAATTAATATAGATTGGTTAGGTATTGCTCTTGATTTAGGAGATGTACTTGTTCGAGCTATCATAGGAATTAACGTAATGCTTTATGAAGCAGCCCAAGAACTAGCTGGTAATGTTTGGAAAGGATTTTCTAATGGTGTTATAGCATTTTTTAAATCTCCAGGGGAATTTATCAGAAAAAATATTGTTGATCCATTTGTAAATTGGTTCAAATCTTTGTTTGGAATACATTCTCCAAGTACTGTAATGCATGAACTTGGCCAATATGTAATGCAAGGACTGATTAATGGGCTTAAGAGTGTTCCTATTGTTGGCTCTATTGCAGGACTGGTAGGAGATGGGTTAAGCTGGATCAAAGGAAAATACAATGACTTTAAAACGAAAGGTAAAGAACTTTTTGACAATGTTAAAAAAGGAATTTCTGGTAATCCAATTGTAAGTACAGTGGAAACAACTGTTAAAAATGGAGTTGATAGTATCAAAAACAAATACAATGATATTAAGACAAAAGGTAAAGATTTAATGAATTACCTAAAAAACGGAGTTTCTGGAAATAAAAAGACTGTATATGATCAAATCACAAGCGTTGCATCAAATATTGCTTCTAAGATTAAGAGCGGTGCCGTAGACAAAGCTTCTAGTTGGGGTAGCGATATGATGAGCGGATTGGCAAGCGGTATTCGTGGAGCTACTAGTTGGGTTAGAAATGCTGTAAGTAATGTTGCTGATACAATATCTTCTTGGCTGCATTTCTCACGTCCAGATGTAGGACCATTGCATTATTATGAAGAATGGATGCCTGATATGATGCAGGGATTGGCCAGTACCTTGGAATCAAGCACTCCCAATTTAATTAGAAGAGTTAGTGCATTAGCTTCTAATATGGCATCAGCAATGCAGACATCATTATCTGAACCAACTATTGCATTTGCTGGAGAACGCCAGTTAAATGTAGCACATGAATTAACTGATTCTAGAAAGTCAAAAGAAACAAGTCTACAAGATGTAGTTATTGCAATCCGCGAAATGAAAGACGAAATTTCAGGAGTAAAAAAATCTATTGAAGATAAGGATATGGATGTGCATATCGACAGGAAAGCTCTAAAAGATACTGTTGTTGATGAAGTTAACAAAGACACAAGACGTAATGGAAAATGTCCAATTGATGTATAGGAGGTGCAGGACATGTTATTTAAAGCAAATGGTGCAGAGTTGCCTGCACCTACTCAAATTAAAGTTGATGATGAAATCATATGGTCTTCTAATACTGGTAGAACAGCCTCAGGAGATATGGTGGGAGATGTTGTAGCACAAAAGAAAACTATATCCATTACATGGGGAGTTATGAATGATAAAGAAATGGCGCTGATTAAGAACAATTTAATCGCTAGTTTCTTTCCGTTTGAATTTCATGATGCTGGACTTGATTTGAAGATATCATCTTATCGAGGAACGTTGTCAAGTGAACATATTGGTGAATTAGGCGATGGATACTACTGGTATAAATCAGCGACTGTAAAGATTATTCAAAAATAAGGATGTGAGTGAATGATAGAAACATCTCAAGAATATAAAGATTTGATTACTAAATCAGGAAGGCATTTTCTAACAAAAGCTGTTGTTAATGGGAAAACATATTCAGGAATTAAAAATCTTAGTTACAAAGGTGGAACCAATTCGTCTGATCAAATATCTGTTGGTGATGCAGTATCTGCCTACGTAGAGTTCACTCTAATTGATACACCGCAAGGGATGTTAACAGGACAAACAGTTGAACCATATATAGGACTTCAATTATCATCAAGTGTTGAATGGATAAAATTAGGTGTATTCCACATGGATAAACCTAAGAAAGATGGAAATTTTTTATCTATAACTGCTTATGACAATTTCTCACTAATGGAGAAAGGTTTCTTTACTGATTTATCAGGTAATCAAAAAATCAAAACAATACTAGATGAACAGTGTGCTAAAATTGGTATTTCTTTTAGAGGTGATGCTGATGATGTAGAATACGATGTTTCTCTATTGGAAGGAAGTACAGTAAGAGAAGCTGTTTCTATATTGGCTGCATACTGTGGTAAGAATGCTATTATTGATCGTAATGGTAATCTAAAGTTTGTATGGTATACAGATTGCGGAGTAACCATTCGTTCAAACGAATATAAAGATACTTTAGAATATGATGAAGAAGATACTTTTATTAATCGACTGGAATGTGCGACGAATGAAGAAACATTATCGATTGGTACAGGCGTAGGTATCTTTTTTTCTTGTCCTGGAATGACAGAGACGAGATTAAACGAGTTGTATAACCGTATAAAAGGATTCACATATCGTACTATCAAAATAGATTGGATGATAGCTAGACCTGATATTGAAGCAGGAGATTTGCTAACTGTAATAACGACTGATGGAACACAGTGTAAAGTTCCGTTGATGGATTTTGAAATACACTGTGATGGTGGATGTTATGGTACTATAGAAAGTAAAGGAAAATCTGAATCAGAACAAGCACATGAATTTAAAAGTCCTACAGAAAAGAAAATTTCATTTGTATACGAGGAGACGATATCGGTAAAAAAGATTCTTGTAGACACTATTAATGCATGGAATGGTAATTTTGAAGAAATAGAAACAAACTATTTGCAAGTCAATAAAAAATTAACGGCACTAGAAGCAGAAATAAAGGATTTAGATGTAGATGAATTAACAGCTAAAGTTGCAGAGATTGAACGAGCTTATATCTCAAAAGCAGAAGTAGAACAATTGTATGCCACTAAAGCAGAAATAGGAATCTTGGATACAAAAATTGCTAACATTGATAAAGCTATTATTGATGTAGCGCATATTGATGATTTAGAAGTAATTAATGCACGAATTGATAATATCGAAGCTGGTAACATTGATACGGATGCATTGGAAGCACATTTCGCTCGTATTGATTTAGCAAATATCAAAGATGGATGCATTACAAATGCAATGATTGGTGAAGGCGTTATTGAGTCAGCACAGATTGCTGATGGTTCTATAACTGATGCAAAGATTGTCACATTAACAGCTAACAAATTAACAGCTGGTAGAATTGATGCGTCTGATATAGAGGTTGTAAACCTTAATTGCGCTAATTTGACAGTAGGAACAATCAACGGAAAACAAATAACAAATGGTGCTATTGATTGGGATAAGCTGGCTAGTCAAGTTGGCAATACGATAAATAACGCAGACGAAAACGCATCGCAGGCGCTAGAAGATGCATTGAAAGCATATCAAGAAGCACAGAAAGCAAACAGTGCAGCAGGAACAGCTCAAATCACGGCAAACGGCAAGAATACAGTTATTTATGCGAGTGCACAACCTAGCACATCGGGAAGAAAAACAAATGATATTTGGTATGACACTGATGATGGTTATAAAATGTACTACTTTGATGGAAAAGCGTGGAAAGCTGCTCAATTTGGTATTGGTGCAATTGGTGATGATGCGATTACAGCAGACAAGATAGCAAATGATGTAAATTCTAAGATAAATGAAGCATTTACAAACGCTAATAATGCACTTGGAAAAGCTAATACAGCACAGTCAACGGCTGATGGAAAAAACACAGTATATTATCAGGCAAGTGCGCCGCCAACAACAGGAAGGAAAACAAATGATGTTTGGTTTGATACTGATGATGGCAATAAGATGTATTACTGGAATGGTAAGGCATGGACAGTACAACAGTTTGGAACAAATGCAATAAAAGCATTATCCATTACAAATGCACTTATTGCAGATGCAGCTATAAACAATGCAAAGATTGCTAATTTAGATGCAGCAAAGATAACAACAGGATATTTGAGCGCTGCACGTATAAAAGCTGGTTCACTTACTGCATCAATGCTTGCGGTTGATACGATAACCGCTGCAAGTGGTGTAATAGCTGATGCTGCTATATTAACAGCAAATATTGCTGATTTAGCTGTAACGAGTGCAAAGATAGCTAATGCATCAATAGGAAACGCAAAAATAGCAGATGCGGCTATCACAAACGCGAAGATTGCAGATGCAGCTATAAACAATGCTAAGATTGCAAATCTTGATGCTGGTAAGATTACATCTGGTTATATTTCATCAGATAGGATTGCAGCAAATTCAATTACTATTGGTAAGCTAGACAGTGCAACACAAGATAGCATAAATGGAGCAGCCAGAAAAACATATCACGAAACAGTGGGAACATCAGGAGTGTCAGGGTATTTTTTATTGGCTGAAATAAAGATAAAACAAGTATATTCAAATCGACCGATTAAAATATCAATTGCAAATAGAGCAACGATGTCATCGGATGTATATATACTATTTGGCAATGCAAATAGTACCGATCCAAATATACAGTATTTTAGTAAAAATGGTGGTGCGAAATTTTATATTCACAAAGCAGCTGCAAGTACATGGAACCTATATGTATTAAAATCAGAGTCTTATGATTCTTTGGCAGTTGTTGATTTTGACGGTAGTTCATACGCATCGAAAATTAGTGTAACGTGGAAATCTACGCAAGTTTCAACACTACCAAGTGGATATATAGAAGCAAAACAATTAGCTGGTATGGCTGATTGGTGCTATGCAAATAATATTACAAATATTGATGGTTCTAAAATCTATACAGGTACTATTGATGCAGTACAGATAAAAGCCAATGCTATCATAGCTGGCAAGATAGCAGCTAATGCAGTAACAACGGCTAACTTACAAGCTGATTGTGTAAACGCTGATAAGATAGCAGCTAAAGCAATCAATGCAGAGCATATAAACGGTGCAATTATCACAGGTGATAAGATTGTAGCTAGTGCGATTACAGGAGATAAGATAGCAGCTAGAACGATAGATGCCACAAAGATAGTAGCAAATACGATAACTGCCGCTGAAATCAAAGCAGGAACTATCACGGGAGATAAAATAGCAGCAGGAACGATTGATGCTTCTAAGATTAAAGCAGGAACGATTACAGCTACACAGATAGCAGCAAATGCAATAACGGCCGAAAAAATTGCGGCAAATGCTGTTACTGCTGCAAAGATAACAACAGATGCTATTAAAAGTAGAAATTATGTAGCAAATAGTGTTGGTTCATTCTTGAATTTAGCAGATGGAACATTTACAAGTAAAAACTTAAAATGGACATCTGATGGATCATTGACAGGAAGTAATGTAAATCTAACAGGAACAATCACGGCTAAGTACGGTAAAATAGGTAAATTTAATATAAATGACTATTATTTAATGGCTGGATCTGGAAGTAACGCAGCAGGTATGAGCGGCGATCAAGCATTTTGGGCAGGCGGAGAACTTTCGAATGTTGCCCCATTTAGAGTTTCGTATGACGGAAAGCTAGTTGCATCAAATGCAACAATCACAGGAAAAATATCTGGTTCAAGTATTTCAGGTGGAACTATATCTGGTGCATCTATTACAGGTGGAAGTATTACATCTAATACAACGATAAATGTTAGTACAGATTTAAAAGTAGGAAATAACGTTTATTTGAATCAAAGTGTTAATACAACTAAGAAAATAGAATTTGCAAGTGGAAATATGATAATGAATACATGGACAAATAGCTATAACTATTTGACCATGCGATCAAATTATAGGTGTGCATTAATTTCTGGAAATGTTCAAATTGCAGCTGTTGGAAATACGAACGAAGCAGAAATAAATTTGAATGGTGGTACAACATGGGTTGGTGAAAAATCATTTAATAATGGATGGATTGGGTTTTATAATTGGGCACATGGCACTCGTAAAGGATGGATGGGACATGATGGAGGAGTAGATTTTCATATTAGAAACGAATGTAATGCTAGTAATGGAGTGTTTTTAGATGCCACCGCAAACGGAAATTGGACACACGGAAGGTTTGCGCCTAGTTATGGTGGCATGGCGCTAGGTTCATCAAACAACAGATGGTATCGTTTATATTCATCAAATGGGTGTGACACATCGTCTGATATTCGATTAAAAACAAACATTAAAAAATATGATAAACGGTATGAACAAATGTACATGGAGTTAAAACCAGTCATGTATGAATTAAAAGCAAATTTAGGGCAAACACAATGCGGATTGATTGCGCAGTGGGTATATGATGCGATGAAAGATAACGGTATCGAAGAAAATGAATTTGGCGCATATAATCACCATTTGGAAGATGATAGCTATGGATTGATTTATGAACAATTTACATCATTAAACATGCACATGATACAAAAAACTATTAAACGTGTAGATACAATTGATAACGAAATTGCTAGATTAAAGGATAAAGTTGCAGAATTACAGTCAAAATTAAATGCTTATATTTTAGGAGAAATGGAGGTAAAGAAAGCATGATTACAAACGAAAAGAAAAAACAAATCGTCTTAAAGAATGTTATTAAGTCAGACAATAAACCTGTTAAATATCAAGAAATCACTATTAATAGTGAAAATCCGGAAGATATGTCATTCAGTGATTATTTTGCCAACGATGAAGCAAAGGTGATTTATAAAGAGAATCGCACAGAAATCAGAAAGCTAGAAGCTGCATTTGAAGATGAAGCATACACAGAACAAGAAGCACTAGCAAGCTACAAATCATTGGAGGAATAATAAATGAAGTTAACAAACAGAGTTATATTTACATCAATAGAATCATTGAAAAAACTGAATAATTTAGAACTGCCTGTAAAAGTAGCGTATGCAGTTAAAAAGAATGTTGATGCACTAAATATACAAATTAAATTTATTAGTGAAAGACGAAATGAAATTATTGAAAGACATGGCAAAGATGGAAAGATTGAAGTGACTAATAAAGAGGCAGTATTAGCTTTTAATATGGATTTTGATGATGTATTGGACATTGAAGAAGATATTGAAATTAAGACAATTAGTATTGATGAACTAGGTGATGCTAAGTTATCATCTGCTGATCTTGATGCTTTAGCATTCATGCTAACATTTGAATAATGTTTACATTAGACAATTTCTATAAATCTGATGAATGGCGTGATTTATTAGGATTATTAAAAGCAGAGCGTGAACGTGATGGCGTTCTGTATTGTGAACATTGTGGTAAACCTATTATAAAGAAATATGACTGCATAGGACATCACAAGTACGAACTAACGAACGCAAACGTTAATGATTACAACATTAGCTTAAACCCTAATAACATCATGCTCATTCATCATAAATGCCACAACATCATACATGAGAGGTTTGGGCATGAACAACCTAAGAAAGTTTATATAGTTTACGGTGCGCCATGTTCTGGTAAATCTACATGGGTTAAAGAAAATGTAGGCATTGATGATCTAATACTAGACATAGATTCTATCTGGGAAGCGATAAGCATCAACGAAAGATATGTGAAACGTGACAGATTAAAAGAAAATGTATTTGGCATTCGTGATTGTATATTAGAACAAATAAAGATGCGACAAGGTAAATGGAAAAACGCTTATGTCATTGGTGGTTATCCTATGAAGATGGAAAGAGAACGATTAGAACAACGTTTAAATGCTGAAAGTATATTCATCTATGAAGACAAAGAAGTATGTCTAGAACGTGCGAAAGTAGGCAACAGAGTTGGATGGGATAAGTACATCAATGAATGGTTTGATAGATATATGCCATAGGGGCGGGGTGCTCTTTAGATTATTGGTGTGAAGGGAACTGTAATGGGTAGGTACTTTGCACACAAATTAAAAAATTCATTTTTTTCAAAATAAAAATTGGAAAAGTCTTAAAAATCATTTAAAAAGGATTGAAATGTCTTGAAAGGTGGTGCGATATGGACAGGAAACAAGAACTGCTAGATATTTTTAAAGATGTTGATGAAAACACGATTCATTTAATTCTTCCGCTGATTGATGAAGTTGTTTATATGGAAGAAATGATGCGCAATCTTAAAAAACTGCCTTTCATTCGTGTCCATCCTAAAAATTCATCTAAACAAGAAACCACACCAGCCGGAAAGCAGTATAAAGAATTTTCACAATCATACATGAACGCAATACGTATCTTAAATTCAATTTTAAATAAAGTTGATAGCAATGCAGAAAACGAGTTACTTAAAAAGCTAGCTGATTTTGAATGAAAACATATTTAGAACAGTATTGGGATTTGATAACATCTGGTGAAGTCATAGTTGGGCAATGGTTACGCATGGAAATGCAGAACCTTATAACTGATTTAAAAGATGATAGATATATATATGACACAACAGAAGCACATAAACGTATCAGATTTCAAGAAAGTTTATGTTTGCAAAGTAAAGCACCGTTCTATATGAAGCCTGTTGTATTGATGCCGTGGCAGAAAGCATGGTGGGAAGCCATATACAGCTTTAAAATGTCAGATACAAAGCAAAGGCGGTTTATTGAAGGATTGCTTGAGATTGCACGTAAAAACGGAAAATCAACAATGTTTGCAGCTGATGGAAATACTGATTTATTCATAGGGCAAGGTGGTGTATCAATCTGTACCGCATCAAATGATGATAGACAGGCAAAATTCATATGGTCGGAAATTGGCGGCATGAGGTCAAGACTTGATCCCAAGAAAACAATTACAAGTCAAAATCTAGTTGAGATAAGAAATAATCTGAAAAACATCGATATTATCCGTTTATCGAGTAAAACGCAGAACATGGATGGTTTTAACTTCATAAAGGTTTATTTGGATGAATCACATGATATGGCTGATGATGAGATTGCAGAAGCTTGCTGGCGTGCGATGTCGACGCACGATGAACCATTGTTTTTAAATTGCAGTACAAATGGGTTTATCGTTGATGGATATTTAGATAAAAAACTGGCTTATGCTAAAAAAGTGATTCTAGGTGAAATAGATGATATTCATTTCTTGCCTTTTCTCTATGAACAGGATTCAGAACAGGAAATATGGACAGATGAAGCAAGCTGGGAAAAATCAAATCCATCAATTCGTTATGGTGTTAAGAAGATTGCTAAATTAAGGCGTGATATTGAAGTTGCGAAAGTTGATAAATCATCACGTATGCATTTATTAACTAAAGACTTTAATGTCAAACAAAACAATGTACAGTCATGGCTTATGCTTGAAGATTATGATTATCCAGTTGAAGTATTTAGCCTTGAAGATTTCAAAGACGCTTTCTATCTTGCGGCTGTTGACTTATCAGCCACAACAGATTTATCAAATGCAAAAATACTACTGATGAAGCCAAATGATAAAACCAAGTATGTTTATTCACATTATTGGATTCCGGAAAGCAAGTTAGAAGATAGTGATGATAAAGAAGCAGGTGCAAAATATCTTGAATGGGCAAGACAAGGTATATTAACTATCCATGATGGAAATGAAATTGATGTATCACAGATTGCTGATTGGTTTTATGATTTGCTGAAAGAATACAATCTTAAATTATTCAAATGTGGATATGACCAGAGATATGCAAAAACATTCTTGGATCGTATGGATGTTTACGGTTTTGAATACGAAATGATATACCAAAACAGAAATGTTATGTCTCCGCCTATGAAGCTGGTCGAAGCTGATTTAAAAGCACGATATATAAATTACAACAGAAATGAAATGGATATGTGGTGTTTGGGAAATGCAGCACTTGAAATGGATAACAGGGGAAATATCATGTGCGTTAAGATCGATAACCAAAAATCAAAGCGTATTGATGGGGCTGTAACATTGATTATTTTATATGAAATGTTTAGAAGATATAGAAACGATTTTGTGTTGACAGTGAGGTGATAAAGTGGGTATTTTCGATTTTATAACTAAATTTAAGGATCATGCTAAAGAAAAAAAGTACGCATCCATGCTAAATGGATATATGCCGATATTTTCGCAATTTGGTCAAGATATATATGCCAGTGATGTTGTCCAACAGTCAGTTTCGTGCATCGTTACTGAATTGAAGAAACTACAGCCACAACACATTCGTGTTAATAATGGCGATCCTATGCCAGTTAATAGCGACATTCAAAGACTGCTAGATTATCCTAATCCGTGGATGACTCAAGCAGATTTTATTGAAAAGATATTCTGGCAGTTATTCCTAAATTACAACTCGTTTGTTATTCCTACATATGAATTGAAAATTGGCAAAGACGAAAATTTTTATAAAGATTATACAGGTTTATATCCGGTGCAGCCGAAACAAGTTGATTTTCTGCAGGATTTAACAGGCGAATTGTTTGTAAAGTTTTCTTTTGCAAACAGCTATGAAACAACATTGAAATATAATGATGTGATTCATTTACGTTATAGATTTTCGGTTAATGAGTTCATGGGCGGAAATACATTTGGACAGCCAGATAATAAAGCACTACTAAAAACACTTGATATAAATAATACGTTGATAGAAGGTGTTGCGAAAGCATTGAAATCATCGTTTGCAGTAAATGGAGTGGTTAAGTACAACACGATCATTGATGATGGAACAATGAAAGATAATATCAAAGAATTAGAAATGAAATTAAAATCAAACGAAGGAGGTATACTCCCTTTAGATTTGAAAAATGAATATATTCCCATTATTAAAAATCCAAAAATAGTTGATGCTGAAACACTAAAATTTATTGAGTTAAAAATACTGCGTAATTTTGGAGTGTCGCTACCGATTTTAAATGGTGATTACACCAAATCGCAATATGAAGCGTTTTATCAGAAAACACTTGAACCACTTATCATAGTAATATCACAGGCATTTACTAAAACACTGTTTACAGATAGAGAAAAATCATTTGGAAATCAGATTAAATTTTATCCTGATGAACTTATTTTCATGGAAACAGGACAGAAAATAGAGTTGTTTGATAAATTGATAGATTCTGCTTCATGCTGGAAAAATGAATTTAGAACGGCGTTTGGAATGCGTCCGGATCCAGCGTTTGTTGGACAGCTTGCAATGTCAAGCAATAAGACAAATGCCGAGAACAATAAAAAAGGCAACCAGAACAATGATGGAGGTGATGGAAATGCCGAATAAATTTGAAAAACCAAAAAAGAACGAAATATGCACAAGATCATTCAATAATTATTCAGCTAGAGCAGCAGAGGGTGAAGATAATTATGGAATTATCGAAGGTGTGCCGATTGTATTTGAACAGCCAACAGATATTGGTGGATGGTTTGAAGAAACCATCGCACGTGGTGCTGTAAGTGAAGATGTATTAAAAGATGTTGCGTTATTTTATAACCATGATTTAAACACGAAACCGCATGCACGTACACGCAATAATCGTTTATCATTCTCAATTGAAAATGATGGCGTGCATATGAACGCAAGTGTGAACTTAGAAAGATCAGATTCAAAAGATTTTTATTTAGCGGTTCGTGATGGCGATATTGATGGCATGTCTTTTATGTTCAGAGTTGAATCTGATGAATGGACTGATTTAGATACAGATTATCCGAAACGTAGAATAACTAAGATCGGTTATGTGAAAGAAGTAAGTGGGGTAAATTACCCAGCTTATGAAGGCACTTCTATAAATGCTCGAACCGATTTATCGCTGGAGAGTGATAAACATGCGCTGGAGAGTGCTAGAGCAGCATTGCTGGAG
>ENA-OROR01000765-OROR01000765.1-human-gut-metagenome-genome-assembly--contig:-NODE-765-length-25682-cov-45.476880_pt1 | contig 25682 bp, 26 predicted proteins | sample MGYA00242135_ERZ509060 | MGnify/ENA primary metagenome ERZ509060 (study PRJEB26280, sample SAMEA2338742) | human gut metagenome | biome: human gut; feature: human-associated habitat; material: faeces... | reverse complement strand
TGGCGTCGCCCCGGCTGTATATCCTTATACGTTTGACCCCGCCGGCATCATGGATGGACAGGATGGAGGTGAACAGCACGTTGTAACCGTCATCACGTATCCCGACCCTGTGCAGCTTCTCAAACACGCACTTGTAGATGACACCCCTGTCCGCCGCGTCGGCATAGGCGCGGTCGTTCAGGTATTTGTTCCAGATGGCGTTCAGCTCGGATTTCTCCACCAGAAACACGGCCTGCGCCTGGTTTCCGGAGATGCTCATCCTGTCGAAAGAGTTTACATAATAGGCCACCGCGTTGCAGTGGGCCTTCAACAGGGTCTCGTATAACTTGTCCGTTTCCATGGACTTCAATTGCAGGAACTCTCCGCCGGTATTCACGACAAGGATCCTGTCCGTCACTCCGCGGACGGTCATGTTCATGAAGAACAGCACCAGGGCGACGATGGCCGCACACAACAGGCTGACCGCCTTGACATAGACGGAGGACCGCTTCTTGGCCTCTCCCAGTGAGGCGAAGTCCCTCACCATATTCTTTATATCCATTTTCATATTCTTCCGTTGTTTTAAAAAAGGTTATGGATCCTGCCTCTCACAATCGCCAGCAGGGACAGTTTCAACGCAAGGGAGAACAACACCTGCAGGACGACATTCCACGAGGTGTTCATGACATACTCGCAGACGATGGCGTCCGAAAACTTGCTGGCAAGGATGAAGGCCGGTACCATCAGATAACAGACCAGCAGGTTCTTGCACCACGTATAGAAATACGTCCGGGTACTCTCGTTGTAGAAACAGGCTATCGCCACAGGGGATATAAGTTCCAGCAGGAGCAGGAACATGTATCTGCCGACTATGAACAGGGTCTGCGCGTACATGTAGAAAGGGGCGGCTATGACACCGGCCACATACGCCAGCAGATAATCGAACGAACTGCCGATCGGATTGAGCAACACGCCGGCAACGTCCATTACCGACATATCGCTGAACTGTTTCTCGAACTGTGCGATTATCGGCTTCTGGAACAGGTCGGCCACATCATAGACCTTTCCGCCGAATCCGGCCTGCAGATCGTCCATCAGTTTGCCGAACACCGTTTCCAGGGCTTCCAGCAGCACGGGGAACAGTGCGACGGCGGCTATGCAGAATACATACTGCCACACCAGGTTCATGTAATCCTTCATGGTGGGCGTGCCGTCCTCGTTGGACTGTACCTCCCGGTATACCGTATACAGACGGTGGATGAGCGTGACAGCCATGAATCCCGTCACTACCGCATAGAAGGCTTCCACGGCGATGTTCCCCCGGATACTTTCATAAGCATTGTGGATATGCTCGACCGATATTTCTGTTATTGATGCCATATTCCTATTCCGTTACAAGTCCCAAATTCCGTCTGATGGTACGCGTATGTGACATGATCTGTCTGATGGTGCCCAGTGAAGCCTCCTGGCGACGGACTTCCTGAAGACATCCGTCGAGCTGCTCCATCCGTTCGCTGTCGTTCATTTTCAGGTCACTGCTGAGTATATCCCCGGTCAGGGAGATGATGGCGGCGTTGTTCGCCACCACGTCCTGCACGGCCGAAGTGATGCCCGGCAGCCCCTTCATGTCCATCTTCTCCGCCTCTTCCAGCGTCCTGAGGCAGTTGCTGTTCAACCGGTTCTGCCGGTCTATCAGGTCCGTGAACATCCGTGCGCGTCTGACGGTGGCGGACACCTTCTGGACATAGTCCAGGGCGGTCTGGAGCCTGTTCACCTGTTCCACCGTCTGCTTCACCGTACTGGCCGTATTGGCGGCATTGATGATTCCCTGTGCCGTATTGCCGGGGTCGGTGACCACCCACTGGGCTCCCGCCGTCACGCAATGCAGCGACATTCCTGTAAAAAAGAAAAAAATTGAAAGCAATCTCATGATATTCCTCCTTTGTTCTGATTCCTATTTTGTTACAAGTCCCAAATTCCGTCTGATTGTCCGTGTACGGGAGATGGTCTGACGGATGGCGGACAGTCCCGCCTCCTGCTCCCTCAGCTTTTCCAGACACTTCCTCAGATGCTTTATCCGTCCGCTGTCGTTCATTTTCAGGTCACTGCCGAGTATGTCCATGGTCAGGGAGATGATGGCGGCGTTGTTCGCCACCACGTCCTGCACGGCCGAAGTGATGCCCGGCAGCCCCTTCATGTCCATCTTCTCCGCCTCTTCCAGCGTCCTGAGGCAGTTGCTGTTCAACCGGTTCTGCCGGTCTATCAGGTCCGTGAACATCCGTGCGCGTCTGACGGTGGCGGACACCTTCTGGACATAGTCCAGGGCGGTCTGGAGCCTGTTCACCGATTCCGTCACCTGTTTCACCGTTGCTGCGGTATTTCCCGCGGTCAGTGTGCTCTGGGCGGTGTTGAGAGGGTCGGTAATCGCCGCCTGTGCGGCAGCCTTCAAGGTCATTCCGCCGCACAGGAGCAGAAGCAGAAGCGGCCTGTATCCCTTTAATCCTTTTTCCATACGGTCTCCTTTCATTTCCTGTCCTTTGACGGGTGTCTCTCCATGTATCTGCCTATCGCTTCCTCCATCGGCATGGTCCTGGAATAGCCGTCAATCTCAGCCCATGTCTCCCCGTCGGTCTGGAAGGCGAGGAACTTCTCCCGGCTCAGTTCGTTGCGCACCACCACCGCATACCTCCCCTGGCCGCCGGTGAAGCGGATGAAGCACTCGGAATGCGGACGCTCCCCGGAAAAGTCGTTGCGGATGGACCGCATCATGTTGCACTGGGCGGGGTCGCCCCCCATCTCGAACCTTTTCTCCACGGCCCTGTATACCACATCCGTTGTGGGAAGGATGTACAGCAGCTGGGTATTGGTGATCATGCCTTTGGTAAATTCGTCATCGGGAAGCTGGTCGGGACTCTGGACGATGGTCATCACCGCACCGTTCTCCTTGCGTATCTTCTGGTAGCAGAAGGCGACTGCGGAATGTATGCTGATATCCTCGCCTCTGGACTTCATCTGCGCCGTTTCGGCATACTCGTCAAAAATGATCATTCCCCTTCTGGTCCGGTCGGAAAGGATCTTGTCATGAATCACGTCGAAGATCAGGGCCATGACCAGGTCGGAGAGGAACTTGTCCTGTTTGATCTGCGTCAGCTCGAACACGACCAGCCGCCTGTTCCCGAAATCGGGCACTCCGTCGGTCCTGCATACATTGGCATACCGTTCACCGGGAAGGAACTCGCTGCATATGAGGCGGAAGGAGGACAGGTCAAAATAATTGGGGTCTACGTCCTTCCGCCGGCAAATATCCTCATAATGCTCCGTCACGTGGCGGTAGAAAGAGGGAAAGGAATGGGGCGGCAGGCAGGTGGCGTAATAATCCTGGATGAATTTTGTGAGGGCTACGGACTGCTCCTCCTCGTCCTTCCCGAACATGCGGCGCCAGAAACGCTGCACGATACCCGATAGCACCTCTATCTTGTTGTTGTCAAGGGAACGGCCCTCCAGATCGAAGGGATTCAGGCCCAGCGGTGTCTCCCCGTCATAGTCCACATGCAGCGAGATTTCAGGATAAAGCTTGCAGAGCTGTCCGAAAGAGTACCCGAACTCCACCACCACCACGATATAGCCCTGCTCGATGAGCTGCTGCACGATATTCAGTGTCAGCACGGACTTGCCGCCGCCGGTGGATGCCACCACGATGCCGTTGCGGGCCGGTATGCGTTTTTTCTTCGCGTCCCAGATATCCTTTTTCAAAGGTATCTGATAAATACGGTCATTGAAATACACCCCTTCCTCATCCGGGGTGAATGTCGTGTAGTTGATGAACAGACAGAGAGCGAGGGAAAGCGGGGTCAGGAACAGGAAACCGCTGTCAAGCCCTTTCTCCTGTCCGGGAACCGAAGCCAGGTATATGTTGGCCAGATGCTCGTAGGACGGTATATAGAATTTGAAGTCCGAGACGGTCAGGTATTCCCGCAGCTTCTTCTCGGCCCGGTCCAGCAGTTCCGGGCTGTCATCCCATATCATGACGGAAAAATTGGCACGGCAGAGGAGCTGCCTCTCCTCCATGATCTCCTTCTGCATGTTCTCGAGCTCGTCCGCCTTCGGCTCCAGCATGGCCCTGTCCCATCCCTTGTTGGTGCGGTAGACCGCCACACGGCGGGAGAACTCTTCATAAAGTTTATCCGAGCCCTCGAAATAGAGGATCTGGTTGACCGCATGGTTGCAGTGCAGGTGCACGCCCAGGCCTTCCAGTTCCGCCATGTACAGGCTGCATCCGGACACGGGCAGTGTGGTGTCCTCCACATCGCTTCTGACGGTGCGGTCAGGCAGATAGTCACCGTCACAGACGGTATAGCAACGCGCTTTCTCCCGGTCGACGGTGATCTCTCCGGAGAAATGGATGTCACGGTCGCAGTCAGCCCGGGGGAAGAAGTTGATGTACCGGATGACATACTCCCTCAGGCTGGCGGCGGCCATCCTTTCCAGACGGGTGTCCCTGATACTGTTTATCACACCAATGGCGGAGTTCACCCCCTCCAGAAATTCGGTGAGTTTCTCCCGGTCGGACACATGCAGCCTCTCCCGGTAGGAGAACGGGTTGGCATTGTACGAGGCTGCCAGGGAGGACAGGCCGGACAGGGTGAATATCAGAAGACAGTCATGTTCCAGATACTCACGGCCGGAGAAATGCCTCTGTTCCGCCTTGTCGATGAAGCTGTCCCCTTCCAGCTCATGAACGTACTCCCTTTTAAGGAACACGTCCTGCTTGTGCACGAAGCTGCCGGAGGGCAGGTGTTTGAACGCCTGGTAGAGACGCGCGTTGCGCTCCTCCAGGTCGGTACGGTGCAGGCTGTAACATTCCGGATTGTACATGCGGAACGCTACAGACACGCAGCCGTTTCTGGTAAGGATGACACCGTATTCGTCATTGATGACATCCAGTATGGAATATCCTTCGTTTGCCATTTTCTTATTGTTTGTTTATTTTTTATCCATTTGGTTGTTATTTGTATCTTTGCACAGGAATCAAACACTATTATTGTCTAACTTGATCTGTCTTATGATATGTTAAATGAATTGGGAGATATCTACCAAAAAATGGAAAGGGGCATACGGTATACTATTGTTTCCCTTGCCGCCTGCACTATTATTGTGTATCCGTTTTTGTTTATGTATATATCATCTTTCAGTAGCTATACTTTTGTCGTACAACTGATGTTGGCTACGGGAACTGCCGGAGCATATCTCAGTTTAACCACTCTTGTTTCCTGTCCGGTACAACCACCTCCATATGCTGTATTCGTTCCGATTCCTGTTCTCGCTTTTGGGGAGTTAATTTACCTTTATCTGATCGAAAGTAAAGGAATACAGATTTCTTTGGCCTGTTATTGGACAAGGTTTCTTGTGCTATATTCAAGTGTTGCCTACTTTAGTATTCTTCTCCTGTTTGCAAAGATTTGTTTGGGTAAGATTACATTGGGGGGCAAACACTGTTGGCAGCTCCTTAAAAAAAAAGTTGAATCATGCAGACGATGAGTCGTTCCTTTCTTTAGAGGGATCATTGATTTTTTTTTCGGTATCATTGCCACTCTTGCCATACTTTTTTAAGAACTCCATGTTCCCATGTATGGCAATTCTTATCAAAACATGCAGTGTCAGCATCCCCATGATAATGATACATATATAATCAATTGGCATTCCGATTGTTTGTTCCAGCCAGTTTCTAACACTTTCCATACTGTCAATAGTTTATCTGTTTTTTCATTAAAGCATTTCTCACATCACGGTTTGTAACCGTCTTCTCCCAATGCGGCGGCCTGTACTTCTTCCTTGAGGCATTCTTATAGAACTTCCTTGCCAACAACAGACCACATCCGACAAGCAATACGAATATGAAAAGCATTTCACCGCCTGTCGTACCGTCCTCCAGCCAGCTCTTGACGTTCAGCAGGAGCACGGCCACGGCGAATCCGCCGTAACCGAGCAACAGATAGAAGTCGCGTACCAGCAGCCCGTGTATCTTGCACGGGTTCTCGATCCCTTTGCGCACCTTGTACTCCATGGCGGTCAGATTGAGAAGCTGACACCGGCTATCTTGCCCACGCAGAAGCTGATGACGGTCACCGCGATAAGGACATAGCCGACCATGTAGGCGACGTTCATCCATCCCTGTTTCTTGTTGCCCTCGCTGTTCTCGTCATTGATGAGTCTCCAGTTCTTTCCTATGCCTACGGCAAGCGCCATGACCATCACACCGAGGAAAACCGGCAGTGCGATGTCGTTCAGGACGGTGTTGATGTCACTTTTGATGGATTGTGCCCCTGCCGGAAGAACCGCCGCCAGCAGGACGGATAAAGTATAAATTTTCTTTTTCATTGCCTTTCTTGTTCTTTTTCAGTTATTGTTCCTTCATAATTGCCTCCGGGCTGCCAGCCGGTGATGGTGATGTCCTCTATCTCCACCCCGTTTCCGGCGGTTTTCAAAGTGTAGACATATTCCTTTCCGGATCGGAATGCCGCCGCCGGCATGACGAAGTCGTATGGATGTCCGCCGGCCACCAGCGCCACGTGCATGGCCGGACTGTCACCGGGATAGAGCAGCAGGCTTCCTGTCCCGGAGGATATTGTGCCTTTTTCCGGTTTTATCTCCAGTGAGCCCGTCAGAAGACTGTACGAAGCGGAGTAGCTGTAATCCGCCACTCTGACCGCGGTGACGGCGGCGGGCATTCTGAAAGTCACCTTCGAAAGAAGATGATACAGGGTGATGGAGGCGGAGGGTGCGTTCCCGGACACCATGGTTCTTTCCGAATACAGATAGTCTGTCTGGCTCCTTGCGTCCAGGCCCATCTTTCCGCCGCTGAAGGACGGGTTGTAAGGATAATACGCATATATGCCTTTATCCCCGTCCGACAGGGAAATCTCCGCGAATGTCCATTTCCCGGACCGGTTGAGGACTCGGATGTTGTCCGGATACAGGTTTCCCGCCGTATCCGTTACAAACATGCCGAACTCGCTGACGGACATTTCCTGCCCGTCATCACCACGTGCCGTGCAGGAGCTGATGGACATGACGGCGTCCTGCTCCGGACTGTCGTTAGGGCCGGAGCAGCCGCTGAGGGCTGCAACCGGCATTACAAACGTCAGACAAATAATGAGATGATTGAATGGTTTATCCATATTTATAGTTTTTAGTTTATGTCCACCGATACCTTTCTGTCCTGGTATACAGTGATTGACAGTTTCCTTCCGCTTTCGTTCTGGGTCAGCGTAATCGTGCCGCTACGGTCGGAAGTTGTCGGGTTTTCACTGACGGTTGCCGAGTTTGTGCCGGCACTGATCCAGGACACGTTGGCGGAAGCCGACCAGCCGATATTGCTGCGGGAGGTTTCGCTGCCGTTGGTGTATGTGATCTTCTGTGAGGTGACACTGTAGGTGACGGTTCCCCCGGTGGAGACGACGTCATCACCGCTGACGGCTCCGAGCGTGAATATGTACCCGTAGGTGATTACATCGGCGGGCTTTCCATCCTGATGGATTGTCACATGGCCTGATTTTCCTCCGTAACTTGCCGTATAGGTACAATTGCGGGATGAAGTGCTGCCATTGGCCGCCACTGTGACAGTCGTGCCGCTCCGGCTGAAGCCCGACGCGCTTCCTGACCATGAGGCGGATGAGCTCACATCCACACTCCGGTATTCTGTGGTGGTGCCTGTTGTTATGCCGTTCCACTTCGTGTATTTCGGACGGCTTTGTGATGCTGTCGCACTCAGGCGGCTTGTGCCTCCGGATGAGCCGATACCGGACGGGCTGGCGGACACTGACAATGAGCCCGTGGTCCAGTTGCCGTACTCCGTTGTCTGACTGCCGGCGGACTGTCTGACCGTACAGGCGGCCGACCTGCCGTTTGAAGTGGCCGTGACTGTGCAGGACCTTTCAGACGCTGTTGTGTTGTTGCCTGCTGTCAGTGTTGTTCCGGACAGGCTGAATCCGCTGCCGGCTGCCGACAATGACGGTGTGGCCCTGTCTGTTTCCGTACCGCCGGAACCGCTGACACCGTTCCACGTCCATGTGCGGGTACGGGTTGCCGCCGCGCTGATGGAGGATGTGCCTCCGCTTGCGGCTATCGTGGCCGGATTGGCTGACACTGTCACGTTCCAGGCACTCCATGACGCATATTGCCTGTTTCCTGCAGACTGGGTGATCGTACAGCTGGCTGATTTACCGGCATGGGTTGCCGTATATGTTATACTTCGCGTGCTTGTTGAGGTGTTGTTGCCGGCGCTGACTGTTTTTCCGGACAGGCTGAATCCGGCTGCACTGCCCGAGATGACAGGTGTGGCGGTTTCCGTACCGGTCTTTACCCCATTGGTATATACGTCACGCGCAGCCGAGCAGGTCAGCGTTGACGTTCCTCCGGCGGCCGCGATAGTGGTCGGACTGGCGGATATGTTTACTTTCCAATCTCCGTAACCGGTTGTTCCGGCCGGCTGCTTGACTGTACAGGTCGCTGATTTACCGGCATGGGTTGCCGTGACTGTACAGGATCTTTCAGATGTTGTTGTGTTGTTGCCTGCTGTCAGTGTTGTTCCGGACAGGCTGAATCCGCTGCCGGCTGCCGACAATGACGGTGTGGCCCTGTCTGTTTCCGTACCTCCTGAACCGCCGACACCGTTCCACGTCCACGCACGGGTACGGGCTGCATCGGCCGTGATGACGGATGTACCTCCCGTGTTTGCAACCGTTTCCGGATTGGCCGATACGGTTACACTCCAGTCGCTCCAGGATGCGTATTGTTTTGCACCGGCATCCTGTGTTATGGTCAGGCTGTTATCCGATGTTATGCCGTTGTAACTGCCTTTTACGGTAATACTTCTGGCATTTGTCGTAGTATTGTTGACAGCCAGGACCTGATTCCCGGACAGGCTGAATCCCGTCCCGGTTCCACTGAGGGAAACCGTTACATTTTCTTTTTTATCAGGATCCCGGTGGTCGTTATAATAAGTGCTGAGAACGGCTGTGACAGCCTTGTTTCCTCCGGCAGCGGGTATGTTTCCCGCAGTTGTGCTGATTTGCAAGGTCTGCCGCGTGGTAGCGGAGGACTGTTGTACCGGCAGGATGTAAGTCCTTCCGGATTCTGCCTGGGTAAACAGGACCTTGCCGTTTCGGGGAGCGGTATTCAGGTTTTCCGCCACCTTTATTGTTTTGCCCGCCTTGTCCGGGGTTATCCAGACGTCTGTCGTTGAAACCGTGTAATCCAATGGACTCTCAGTGCCGGGCAATGGCTTCCCGTTTATTGAATAATATTTGTTTGAAACCGTTTCGTAGTTATAGATGCCGCCGGAATAGCCGCTGCCGATGGTTTCCGGACTGACGGTAAAGGTATACTGCAGCTCTTTGCCCATGAACGGAATTACGGTAGTATGCCCCGCAAGGAATTCTTTCTTTGCCGTAAGGGTGTAGTCCTTTTTTGTGCCGTCGGCAAATAAAAGGGTAAGGAATGTACCGTCGGCATCCCGGTCCTGCGCCGGAATGACCGCAGTGAATGTGCCGCCGTCATTATACATCCGTATATCCGAGGTGGCTCCAAGGGTATTGGCGGTGCCGGTTCCCAGGTTGATATTGGCTGTAGCCTTGGCCCTTTGGATGGTCACGCCGGAAAGTGCCTCTCCCGCTTCCGGCGTATAAGTGACCTGCAGCCGGGACAGCCGGTGGGAGAAGGCGAGCGTTATGACCTTATCGGTTGTTCCGCTCCTGTTGGCCGCATACATGAAGTCGGAAAGCGTGATGCCTTCCCGCTGGTCCCCCTGTATGCTGAAATCATAATCCAACGGATTGCCCATGTCTTCCCTGTAGGGGTAATAGGCATAATAATCCGTTTCATAGCCGGCGGCTATTTCGTTGGCGTCCCCGTCCGCCACGAACTGCGAGCCGTTCCAGACGAACCGCTTGTTGTCCGCATAGTTTCCGGACGTTTTCAAGGTTGCAGGCGCTGATGACATGCGTACTGCCGCATAGACGCCGATGGCATCCCCGGTCTCAAACGTTGTCTCGGTTGCCCGTGCTCCCCCTGCGTCAATTTCAAAGGACACGGTATCACGGCTGTGGATTGCGGTGCCTTCCTCATTCTCACAGCCCTGCAGGGACAGGAGGGTTGTCATGGCCAGCCAGGGGAAAAGGCTGTTTAAAATATTCTTCATTTTCATCGTTTTGTCTGATTATGGGGGATTGGCAGCCCCGATATGGTTTGTAACAGGGCGGGAAGAAAGGCTTCCCGCCCCTTAAAGTCAGATTACAGGTACAAGCTGGATTTCACCTTTCACATCGTCTGTCCAGGGTTCGATGGTCACACCGCTGCCATCGGCACCGCCGATGACCAGACCGTTATTCCCCAGTACGATGTCGTAGATATTACGGTAAGAGCGTTCCCATTTCGTTCCGGCCGGGAAGGTGAATTGCAGCTGCTTTCCGTCAATGGTGAACACGGCCTGCATATCCTTGCCCGCTGTCGCATCAACCGGAACGACAATGGATGAAAAGGATACGGCCTTGTCTGTCAGAGTGGCGCCGGCGCTGAATTCCACATTGCCTGCCGTCGTTTTTGTCAGGGAACCTGTTGAAATATCCATAGTGGCACGGGTATACAACGGAGTGGCGGAACCGACATTCTTCAGTGTGATTCCGGTAAGGACGCCTTCCTGTCTGTATCCTTCCGTTTTCTTCATGCGGAATACGACCTGTGAAAGGGCATGTTTCATCGTGATGTTCACATTACGGTTCAGGATGCTCGCCTTGGTGTCGCCCTGTCCGTACAGATGGTCCGTCTGGGTGGTGATGTCCACCGGAAGGGCGGAGGGGGTGGTCAGCGTGGCATCATACGGATAATAAGCGAACACCGTCGCCTCGTTCTCATCCAGCAGGATCTCTTCCGAAGTCCATCCGGCAGCTGAATAGGTGAAAGGGGTGTTGGTATAGACGGCATTCTGGTTGTACGGAGTGCCCAGAGTACCGTTGCAGACATAAAGACCCAGCTTGTCACCGGCTTCCCAGGCGGTCTTTTCCGCGCGGGAAACAGCGGGAGCACCGATGTTGGCGTTGATTTTCAAGGAGGCACGGACATCCTTGACGGTTCCTTCTTCATTCTCGGAACAGCTGTATGCCAATACGGCAAGACACGCTGCGAACAAAAACATTTTCTTCATTTTGTAAAATTTTAAATTGATGATAAAAAAACAGTATTAATAAGTAATTATTCCCTGGCCCCATTCCACATTCTGCCAGTCCTCGATGGAAGCGGATGCGGTATGTAGGGACGGGGATACGCGGACGGTGATGTCCACACTGATACCGTCAGCGGTGAAGTCCTTGAACACATCACTCAGGTCAAGATCCGCATCCACGGGCATGTCCCCGTCCAGATGAAGACGGATGACATTGCTCACCCCGGTATTGATGCCGAACACCAGCACTTCCTTCCGGAAGAAATTCTCCTTTTCAGGGGAGACGGTGAAAGGCAGGGTGGCGAAACCGCTTCCCTTTTCCCTTGTACGTACATACCGGCTTGTGGTCACGCCGTCAAGTTCGGCGGTGATTCCGGTATATTCCAGGATTCCCGTATTCGTCACCGTGATGTTGAAGACAATCCGCTGCACCATCAGTTTGCTCTCGCAGGTGACGTGCAGGGTGTCGTCAGTCATGACCGTACCGGTCACGGAAGAGGAATACGCGTATCCCTGCTCCGCCGTGATCTTTCCCTGTTCCGTCGGAACACGCAGGCGGACGGTGGCGGCGGAGCCCGCATCCTCCAGGATGTTGACATCCTTGTTGCAGGCGAGAAACTCGTAACTCCCGATATGCAAGGTCCCATACGCATCACCGCTTCCATTAAAAGGAATGGAAAGATTGTCATATTCCGCCACGCCGTTACCGGTCAGCGGAAAAACCATCAGGTTCATCTCCGCCTGTTCCGGTGTGCCCATATCGGAAGGGTGATGGAACCCGTTACGGGCGTGCAGGTATCCTTTGTAGATACAATCCTCGGTGAACAGGCCGTCACAAGAGGAAAGTGACAGCAGGGACAGGAATATGCCGGGCAGAATTCTTACTATTTTATTCATATTGCGACAGGTTTAAATTATACGTTGTTATCAGCCGGTTGATTTCCGGATCAAGACGACCGCGATAGGCTTTGGAACCGTCCAGTTCCAGTGAGCGCATGAAGGAGGACACGGCTTTGCCGTCGTCTTTCAGACGGCTGTACAGGATGGACAGCAGGTAGCACACATTGGAACTTTCCGGCAGGGATTCCAATATTCCGGCAGCCCGTGCATCATAGCCCAGTGACATCAGGCAGATGGCCGTGTTGTAGTCGTTATAGTCCGACAGTATCACCAGCGCGTCCTTGTACTGCCTGTCCTCCATCAGGTCAAGACCGTGCATGTAGGCCGAGTCAAGGACGGTGGTGTATTTGAATTCCTCTATCATATCCCGGCGGTGCAGGTAGAATGCGAAGTTCACCGCACGTGCCAGAGGATAATAGTTCTCCCTGATATGCTTGTAGGCATCCGGAAAACGTTTCCGGATCCCGGCCTCCCTTGCGTCCGGATCCTTGACGGAGGACATGATATCCAGAACGGCTGACCTGTCATCCATTTCCGTATCCTGTTGTACCTTGCGGACAAGAAGCTGCCAGTCCTCGCCAATCCACCGGGGACGGATCAGGGTGTCGATGCCGGTCCTGTCATCCGTCCTTCCGGACAGGTACTCCTTCAAGGCAACGGCACGCTGCCTGGACAGGATACGGTTCGCGGCCGCGCTGCCTTCCGGGGATGCGGTGGCGGTCATGTCAATGCTGTCCATCACCAACTCACCGGTATAGGTCAGCTTGTTGATCGCTTCCAGGACTTTGTCTATTTCGGAACGGTTGTTCCCGTATTCCTCGTCAAACAGGTATCTGCCTGCCGGATAATTGATATAGGCGGTCGTATTGGCCGTGGCCTTGCGGTATATCTTCTCCTTCCTGTACCGGGGCGCATGGTCCAGGAACTGCACCATACTGCTTATATAATAGGTAATGGTATCCGAGGACGGTAAATTGGCGGAACTGCCATTGACGGCAAGTATCCTTCCGTCTACTGTCAGATCAATACGTTTCGTGTTATCGGTAACATCCATCTCCTGCCGGTAATAATAGCTGAAGGTATTGTTCCTGTTCCTGATGACCGTATCCAGACGGGCGGCCTGGTAAGGGAAACGAACCAGCTCCTCATATTTGCGTGACACCGCGTCACGTTTGCGTTCGTTCTCCGCAATGCGCTTGTAATCGAAGTATCTCTCCGCTATACGCGCCGAATCTTCCGGCGTCACCCTGCGTACCTTCAGAGGGGTGTCTTCCGAGAACATGCGGTAGCGGGACGGAATCAGCGTGGTGTCCAGATCACGGCGGAGCCAGTAAGCGGGAAGTACGGACAGGATGGTGTTGTGGCCGGCGATGGCCATGCGGTTCCGTTCCATCTTCGCGTTGAAGTGCTGGTAACGGCGGTTCCATCTCTCAGTCCAGTCAATCCATTCCTCGCGGGCGATATAGTCATGCTTCCATGCCTGGTAGAACTCCTCCTCCAGCTCGGCCATGGCACGGCGGTAGCCTTTCATGTCGAACATCTCTTTCAGATAGGCGGAATCCGGGATGATGCTGTTTATGAAGGCCTGGTACTGCGCGTATCCTTTTTTCTGCCGCTTGACGAAGTCGGCGCCGGATAGGAAGATCCTCTCCAGTTCTATGCGTCTGCCACGCTTGTAGGCCACAGGGGTCAGCTGTACCTGCCATTTGTCATCTATCAGCCTGCCCGGAACGGTCACGACAAAATCCAGATTCACTTTTCCGGCACGCTCGGGGATGTTCCTGTTACGCGCGACAATGGTCACCTCGTCCAGCTGCAACACGGTCATCTCTTCACCCGTAACGCTGTCACGTTCGGCCATGGTGACAATATGTTCCACTCCCGAACTGTCCTTCCAGGTGATTTTTTCGGGAACGGAATAGCATGTCGTGTCCGGTGCAGGCCGCTTGCCGGCCTGTGAGAGACCGACCTTGCTGATGCTCCTTTCCATCTTGTGGGACAGGGAACAGGATAAGGACAGCAGTGGAAGTAAAAGGATTACAGGTATGTTTCTTTTTTTCATAGGACCGTACATTTAGAAAAGATATATCATGTTCAACGCCACACGTGAAGGTATCAGATACCATCCGTGTTTTCTGCCCAGGAAGGCGCCGCATTCCCGGCAACGGTATTCGTTGTACCTCGCCCAGACCGCGGCGCCGCCGAGTTCCCATTCTATGTTCCATGTTTTTGACAGGGGGTAGGCCTTGCCGATGGAGAGGCCGATGCCGTAGCCTTCTCCCTCATAACGTTTCTTGTTCCATATCCTGCCGATCGAATAGCCGCTTGCCAGGGTGTTCATCCCGACAAAAAAATTGGAGTAGGACTCCACGAACCAGTAGCGCACGCCCGGCATGACAGTCAGGTTGCGGAACTGGCGGTTATCCTTAAAGACGAAGGGATTGTACTGGACCGGTAGATGAAGCGACCATTGGCGGTTCAGCGTCATGGACCCCTCCAGGTTGATGTTGCCCGTTGCCAGCCCTATCAGGTTGGTACGTGCGGAATAGAACTGGGCCGGGGATGCCAGGCAGACGCCCAACAATATCCCCAGAAAAAAGAATTTCTTTCTCATCTGTTTTCTCCTTCCTGATTGGACGGCCGGGAATTCAGCACGGTGATGTCCCATGCCGTCAGCGTGTTGAAGTAACGGCCGTCCCATTCACGGGCGGAAATGTCAAATTTGACACTGACCTCCATACCCTCCTCCATAGGAAAACGGTCCATGTTGTCATTCATCACTTGCAGGCAGATCCTCTTCGGATACTGGTCTTGCGTTTCTATCACAAACTCACGGGACTTCCACGGAGTGCCCGATGTCTTTCCGACTCCTTCCTTAACCGGAAAGAGGGTAAGTACTTTTCCTTTTATCTCCATATTTTTTTCGTTTATGTGTTTTTAATCAAGTGAACGGGGATGAACCGCAACCATCCTTTTCACGATCTGCTAAAACCATTCGGCATCCGGATCGACCTCCACGGAAAGCCGGTCCATGATCCATGTGATCAGTCTGTTGACAAAGCCCATGTTTTTATCCTTTTAAAAGTATTATCCTTCAATTGCCTGCTCAGACTTATATGGCGGCCGTCATCAACTCCGGTCATATAAGCCTTGTGGTTCGTCTTATGCCTGTTCGCCACAGGCTTTCTTCTGACAAGCCTGAACCTGTCCATATAGTCGTCTATCAGTTTTTGGTGACAGATCATGAGGCCGGTTTCCTGCGGCGTCTGCCCGGACTTCTCCAGCTGCATGCGTAAACCGGGTATGCAGCCTTCCAGATAAGACCGGATATAGTCCTTCTTACCTTTGGCGGTTCTCCAGTAACCGCGTCTGCCTTGCGCATACCCGGAATACTTCTCTTCGGACAGACGTCTGAAGGTTTTACGCAGGTAGTCAAAGAGCGCAATGACAGTTGCCGCATTTTCCTCTGTCCCGATTACCACCATATGGGTTGTGCCCGCGTAGAGCAGCATCTTGCAGTAATTGTATTCACATAAGACCCTCATCAGGTCCCGTTTCCAGATATTGCCGGCTGCATCCTTGTAGCTGATTCTGTCAGATTCGCAGGCTGTCAGCCGGTTTTGTGGATTCTCACCGGCAAGATCAAGCAGGGAGAGGTTGTATTCCATAAGCAGGCGGTGTACCGCCGCTGCCGCCGCATGAGCTTCACCTTCAGATCCGATCTGTGTGGCGGATTCTTTGAGCCGGATAAGCTTGCGGATTCTTTCCGTTATCTTTTCTGATACTTCTTTCATATTGTTTGCTGTATTACATCTCATTTCCTGCAGTCATTGCTTTTTTTTTACAGGCTTGCAGGAACTCGTTGAAATCGTTATGCCGGGGATACAGCCGGACGGACTCATTGACCAGTACCGTATCCTTCCCAAGATTTCCCTCCAGTTTGTCCAGGGCGTCCATGCCTGCCTTATCGTTGTCCAGAAAGGCATGTACCAGCCGGTGCCGGGAAAGGAACTCTCCGGACCTGCCGGCCATGGCCGTGGAGTTCAGGATGCAGAAATTCATTGGCGGCAGTCCGGGATGTTCCCTGGCATACTGGAGATAGCTGAGAAAATCCATGAATCCCTCGAAAACGGCACAACGGTCGCCTCCATTGTCAAGACAGGTGACGGCTTTTATTCCGGCACATCCCTTGAATATCGGATTCCTGAGCTCCATGCCTCCCTTGTCATTGGGGAAAGCTACGGCGAAACAGCGCCTGTCCTTCCTTCCGCTGAAATGGTAGTATGCTTCCTTGCAATATGCCTTTGCAATGTCCGCATCAATTCCACGCCGGCCCATGTATTCCAGAAGCATCCTGTTGGTCAGGGGATTGATATTGTCAACAGTCAGTCTGGGGCTGGTGCCGGCATCCCCGGCGGAAGTCGGAACAAGGAGGGGGTCGGACGGGGCGGACAGGTCGCTTTTTTCAATCCGCCGCATGGCGGAGTGAAAATCGCACCGTTCCAGACGCATGACCAGGTCTGCCACACCTCCCGAGCTGTCCTCACCGAAATCCTTCCATTTGTTCGTGTGCAGGTTCACCATGAAGCTGGGGGTCTCCTCATTTCTGAAAGGGGAGCTGTACATGAGATAGCCGTGGTAGGACCTGACCGGTTCATGACCGTATTTTTCCAGTATCTCCCGCAAGGGGATCGCATTGGCTTCCTGTGATTTCATAATCTTTCGTTTTTTTTAAGTTCCTGCCGCACCGGCTTCACAGCGGGACGGCAGGATGGAATGTTCTTTCACATACTAACTAATGTCAAAATATTATGCGGTCCGGACGGACATCAGCCTGCTCCTGAGAAAACATAGCGGGCTCCTGATGCGCCCGTTGCTGCGCTCGATTTCCTTCAGGGCGGCTTCCAGCACACGGGGGGAGTCTGCGGACAGATGCAGAATCTCATGCTGCTGTGCCGGAGAAATGCCTAGACGCTCAAGGGCGGCACGGAAACCGTCCTGCCTCTTTTCTCCTGAACATTCAGCGTTGTACTTGCGGATATAGTTCTCTATCAGCGGAGTGAGGCAGCCGCCCACACTGTAACGGTAGTCACCGTTACGGATGCTGTCCTTGACGGCGGCTATGGCGTACTCCAGCGGCATGGCCGGATAACGGGCTTTCAGAATGCACGCCCAGCGGATCTGGTCATCCTTCAGGTTCAGGTATTCCAGATCGGATTTTAAAGTCCGGATGGAATTGTCCTCCTCATCCGTCTTTTCCTGAACGGATGTAAAGGAGCTTGAGGATGATATGTTTTCTTTTCTTTCCTTTATATTGTAAGCTTCCGGAATATTCACGGATTCTTCCGGAATAAATCCGGTTTTTTCCGGAAGAATTCCCTCTTTCAAAGGAACGGGCGCTTCTGAAGGTTCCGTGAAGGGAACAGAGGTGACTGCCACAGATCCACAGATCGGAACGGACGCCGCTTCCACAGGGAGCTGTGCCCGGGAAACCGGGAAGGAGGATTTTTCTTCGGAAAGAAGATTTATTTCTTCCGGAATGACTGTCTTGCGCTTGGCCGCGTGACACATGGACACATATCGGATCTGGATGGAGTGCCCTGTCAGAATGCCGTACTGTTTCCAGATTCCGGCATTGAACAGCCCCGTTTCCGTACAATAGTTGATGATCCGGAGAACCTCCTCTTCCCTCATGTTCCAGTATTCCGCACAATCGAACAGTTCGTCCTGTGTGAAACGGATATAACAGCCTTCCACACGGTAGATCTCATTCAGGACATACTGGTATATCGCATAACCGGCACAGCTGTGTTCCTTTCTCAGCTTGCGGATCTTGATGTCACGGAACCGGTCCGTTTCGGCCCTGTAGTACTCAAAGCCTTTTCTGGCAATTCTTCCCATAATTATACGTTTTAAGAATTTTTTTTTCAGTGTGAAACAAACAGGATTCGAACCTGTATCACCAGCCTGCATACAATGCGGTGACTTGCCTGTTAGTCCATTGTTCCGTTACGATTCTGATAAATATCTCATTAAACTATCCTTATCTCTAAAAAGTCTTTTTCCCCATTGTGGATAATTGTTTCTGGGCACACTTAGTCCATCTGACAGCTTATAAACCATAAGAAAACTATCATCAGTATAGGATATTTCGATAATTATTTTGCTTATACTTGTATGGATAATGTTATCACCGCTCAGATAGCATACGCTATCTCCTACGTTAAATTCAGTATCTATATTCATACCTGTTCCGTTTTACGCAAATTGTTCTTTAATTTTTGACATTATGTAATCAAAATGTTCTTGAGTAAATACAGGGGAATCAATGTCAGATAGCTTTAGCTCCACGATATTGGTTATGCGCTTTACATGCTCTGAATGAGCCTTATTATATCCACTTCTATAAGCACTCATAACCAATCCTCTTACATCCATTCGATCAATTAATTCAGGTTGAGGATCACACACCCTTTTTGAATATTCAATCGCCAATACTGTTACTGTTTTCTTCTTCATATCTAAATTGTTTATAGTCATATCCAGCTATTTCCGTTGAAAATCAAAAATGGCTTTCTGTAGCTCTTCACTATTTTTGGGTATATGTGTTTCATCAATATGACAATAGCAATATTTGCTGCCGTAACTGCACACGTTGAATGTATTGTTCAGAGTCTCGCCATATTCCCACCGTGCATTCGGATTCGGTATCCTACCTTCCTGGAGCCACTGCCACTCTGTTTTCATGAGTTCACGAAAAGCGATGGCTTTTTTTCTCTTCTCTTCCCTTTTCTTTGATGCTTGATTGTATTCTTTGCGATTTAGCTTGATTATTTCTCTCGCTGCATCCGCGTTCTCATGCACTTCAGAAGTTTTGTAATACGTTGCTTTCTGGGCATGATGACAATTAGTCCAGCGTTCGTTTCCTATCGCATCTGCGTTAGGTACATAACCCTCTTTTGCCCATTGTAATGCCGTTAATGCTTCCATATTGCTCCCTTTCTGTTATATATTATTTAAGTTCGAAGATTCTGTTGATGGTGTCAGCTAATTTATCATTGATGATTTTCGAGTTCCAACTGTCAAATTCAAGAATAATACCAACTTGTCTGGAACCGCCGGAGTCTGTATAAGACCTGCCCATTGTGATATTTACAGGCAGGTTCTCCTCTTTGGCTACCTCTATAAAAGCGTTTGCCAGTTTTTTTAACATTTCACATCTTATCAACATAGTATTTTCGGATTAGTGATTATGAATTGACAGCCATGAAGAAACCGGCATTATTATACTGTTGCCTGATTTCTGCGGATGTAAGAATATGATACTTGGTATACAACTCAGCATTGAACAAGTCAACCTGAATACAATACTCCACGATTTTCTCCACTTCTTCCGGAGAGAGTGCCCAATAGTCCGCTACTCTGCAAAGCATATTCTTACACCAATACAATGAATGGTTTCCTGTACGGAATATCTCATTTTCTATATAATCATAAACCGCATATCCATTACATCCATATACAGTTTTCAGATCACTAACTTTGGTTTCATGCAACTGTGATGTCCTTTTATAACAAGGTAGGAATGGAATAATCTTATTGTCTGAAATAACGGATTTCATAATGTCTTTTATTTAAATTTCGGTAATAAGGATGCAGTTCAGATTCTTATTGAATTCTGAACAAAAGATTGTTGCTGCAAAAAATTATACTCTTGCAGGTATATCGTATCTTTTACGTATTTTTTTTACATAATTGAAAACAGTCTTTTCACAGACTTTTGGAAAAGAGGGATTATTCTCCTTTAGATATTCATGAATCTGGGTGGAAGAATAATAAGGACAGGTTATCAGCAAATGCTTAACTGACTCCTCATAAGGATCGAGACGGCAGGAATAAGAAGGGCGCGGACGATTGCCATGTTGAAGAAGCTCATCAACATTTAATCGGGAAAGCCGCATGACTCTGCCGGGAGGAAGTTGCAGCTTCTTTGCTATTTGAGAACGGCTTAAGCCAAGAAGTCGAAGTTCGGCAATGTTATGCCAGTCGTGGTAGTCTTCTGTAATCTTTTTTGCATCCATTTTCTACATAAATATAGTTTTCGTAAAGTGAAATATTTAATGTTACGAAAAAGTGATGCGGCAAAGTTACGAGTTACAGACAAGCTCATCGAGCGCAACGACGGCAGGAAGTTCGTCACCACCCTGCAAGTGAACGTGGAACAGCGCGGTGTGGAGTTCGTGCCGGGCACAGGCAGGTCGCCACGTACCGCACAGACGCAGGAAGCCAAGGAGAATCCCACCCAAGCACAAGCACAAGCGCAGTCGCAAGGTACGGAAAATGCCGCCGGCACGAACAAGGAGCAACGCCGCAACACATGGACCAACGAGGACGGCAGCATCCGCTCCATCAGCAAATGGAGCAATGTGAACTTTACCGACCAACAGAAAGCCGACTACGTGGCGGGCAGAGCCGTGAGGCTGGAGAACGTGACCGACAAGCAGGGCTTCCATGCCACGATGTACATCAAGTTCAACCCGGAAAAGGGACGCCCGTACCGCTACGACACCAATCCCGACAACGCGCAGCAGGTCGCCCCAAGCAACGAGAGCCGCACGCAGGTGGCCGTGAACAACGAGGGCAAGACCAACGAGGCGATCAAGAACCTGAATGAGCCGTTGCAGAAGGGACAGACCGCCCCCAAGGACGACAGCCAGCAGCGGCAGCAGGAGAAACCGCAGAAGAGAACGGGCAAGGGCATGAAGATGTAATATCCCCAAGCCCGCCACTAAATCCCAAAAAATCCGAAGTAAGAAAAAAACAATCAAACAACAAGAAAAATGAAGACAATCATTGCAGAAAAGCCCAGTGTGGCACGTGAAATCGCCCGCATCGTGGGCGCGACAAAGAGAGAGGAAGGTTATTTCGAGGGAGGCGGCTATGCCGTGACATGGGCATTCGGGCATCTTGTCCAGCTCGCCATGCCCGACGGCTACGGCATACGTGGCTTTGTCCGTGACAACCTGCCCGTCATCCCCGAAACCTTCACGCTCATCCCCCGTCAGACCAAGACGGAGAAGGGCTACAAGCCCGACAGCGGCGTGACGGCGCAAATCAAGGTCATCGCTCGCCTTTTCAACGGAAGCGAGCAGATTGTTGTGGCGACCGATGCAGGGCGTGAAGGAGAGCTTATCTTCCGATACCTCTACCACTATATCGGATGCTCCACCCCGTTCGTCCGCCTCTGGATAAGTTCGCTTACCGACAAGGCCATCCGGGAGGGCTTGCGAAACCTCGAAACGGGAAGCAAGTATAACAACCTCTTTCTTGCCGCCAAAGCACGGAGCGAATCCGACTGGCTCGTGGGCATCAACGGCACACAGGCACTCACCATCGCCGCCGGACACGGCACATACTCCGTCGGACGTGTGCAGACTCCCACATTGGGAATGGTGTGCGAACGCTATTGGGAGAACCGCCGTTTCACTCCAGAAGCCTTCTGGCAGCTCCATATCGCCGTGGACGGAAATAATGACGGAACGGTGAAATTATCCTCTTCTGGGAAATGGAAAGAGAAAGAACCTGCAACGACACTATATAATAAGGTAAAGGAAGCAGGCACAGCCACCGTCACGAAAGCCGAACGAAAGGAGAAAACAGAAGATACTCCGTTGCTGTATGACCTGACCACGCTCCAGAAGGAAGCCAACGCCAAGCACGGCTTCACGGCGGAACAGACGCTTGAGATTGTGCAGAAGCTCTACGAGAAGAAACTAGTCACCTATCCGAGAACGGGAAGCCGCTACATCCCCGACGACGTGTTTGCTGAAATTCCCAAACTGCTTGCCTTCATCGGTGCGATGCCCGAATGGAAAGGCAAGGTGCAGGTGAAAGCCGGACCCACACGCCGCAGCGTGGACGGCGGCAAAGTGACCGACCACCATGCTCTGCTTGTTACGGGCGAGAAGCCGCTGTTCCTCTCCAAAGAGGACAACATCGTCTATCAGATGATAGCCGGACGCATGATAGAGACTTTCTCGGAGAAATGTGTCAAGGACACCACTACTGTTACAGCGGAGTGTGCCGGAGCGGAGTTCACGGTAAAAGGCAGTGTCATCAGGCAAGCCGGATGGCGTGCGGTCTATGGCGAGGAGGACAAGGAGGAAATCTCCATCCCCAACTGGCAGGAAGGCGACACGCTGACACTGAAAGGCTGCTCGATCACGGAGGGAAAGACCAAACCCAAGCCATTGCACACCGAAGCGACCCTGCTTTCGGCTATGGAAACGGCAGGCAAGGAGATTGAGGACGACGCGCTCCGTCAGGCATTGAAGGATTGCGGTATCGGCACGCCCGCCACCCGTGCGGCGATTATCGAAACGCTATTCAAGCGAGGCTACATGGAACGCTGCAAGAAATCGCTCGTACCTACCGAGAAAGGACTTGCGCTGTATTCGGTCGTGAAGACGATGCGCATTGCCGATGTCGCCCTGACAGGTGAATGGGAAAAGGAGCTGGCACGCATCGAGCGTGGGGAAGTGCCCGCCGACACCTTCCGCAAGGAGATAGAGGCGTACACGAGGGAGATTACCTCGGAACTGCTCTCATGCGACAAGCTCTTCGCCCGCAAGGATTCCGGCTGCAAGTGTCCCAAGTGCGGAACGGGAACGATGCAGTTCTACGGCAAGGTGGTACGCTGTGACAATGCGGAGTGCGGACTACCCGTGTTCCGTCTGAAGGCAAACCGTACCCTCTCAGACGAGGAGATCAAAGACCTGCTTACCGAGGGGCACACGAAGCTGCTCAAAGGCTTCAAGAGCAAGCAGGGTAAGAGTTTCGATGCCATCGTTGCCTTTGACGGGGAGTTCAACACGACTTTTGTGTTCCCTGAAAAGAAAACAACAAAGAAATTTTCAGGACGGAAGAAATAGTGCTAACTTTTGATAAGTTAGGCTGCATCTCAACAATAGAAATAAACGAGTTTATTTCGTATTGTCTTCGATTTGAATAAAATCCTCACGCTCACAAATGTAAATATGATTTTCATTTGTTTCGCTTAATCGGATTTTTGCGCTAACTTTGCCACTGGTTCAGAGTAATGGATTGTTCTTCGATACCGGATTACACTCATTCTTTGGATTTAGTGGTGGCACTCGGAGGGATACCGGGTGCCTTTTTTCTTCCTTCCTCAAATATGACTATCCCATTCATTCATCCACTAAATTCCAAAGTAATGAACAACAAGAAGAAAAACGAGGGTCAGACCGACTTTTCCTATTACGGCCTGTACCTGCTGGACTATCTCCGCAACAACAAGTTTGAACAGGCATCGGATACCGCCTTTATCCGTGAGCGTGCCGACCGTGCCGCTGAAACGTATGAACAGGCACGGCTTGACGGCTATCCTGCCGAGGGCGCTCAAGAGCAGGCAATGAACGTCCTGCTACGAGGACTTCACTATTCCAAGTATGCCATCCTCCGCGAAGTCGTGGAAAGCGAGTTTGCCGATGATGTGCCGGAGGATAAGCAGGATGGCTTCATTGCCGGACTGCTTCCGCTCGTCGATGCGGTGTTCTCCATTTACGACCTCTCGGACGACAACTTCGCCCTGTCGCCCGGCTACGACCTGCTTCGCACGGAGCTGACGGGAGCCGTCGTACTTTACATCGAAAAGTATGGCGTTTAACCGCAAGCAGAGATTACGGGACAATATCGAGGCGATACGGACGGCATTCATCCTTGACAGGGAACAGCGTACCCCCACCGCACGCGAAAGGCTGTTGCTGGAGCGTTACTGCGGCTTCGGAGGGCTGAAGTGCATACTGAACCCCGCCAAGGAACTGACGGATGCCGTCCATTGGGCGAAATCAGACCTCGAACTGTTTGCCCCTACGGTGGAGCTGCACAGACTGGTGCGTGAGAACTGCCGTGACGAAATGGAATACAAGCGGTACATGGACGCGATGAAGCAGTCCGTACTGACCGCCTTCTACACCCCGCCGGAGATAACCGATGCGATTGCCGACGTGCTGCACGGGCACGGCATACGCCCCGACCGTGTGCTTGAACCCTCGGCAGGCGTGGGCGTATTCGTGGATGCGGTGCTGGGCTACAAGCCGGATGCCGATGTAATGGCGTTTGAGAAAGACCTGATGACGGGCAGGATTCTGAAACACCTGCATCCCGACCAGAAAGTGCGGGTGCAGGGATTCGAGAAGATAGAGAAACCCTTCACGGACTATTTTGACTTGGCAATTTCAAACATCCCCTTCGGTGATGTGGCGGTGTTCGACCCGGAGTTTACGGGCAGCCACGACCCTGCAAGGCGTTCCGCCGCGAAGACGATACACAACTATTTCTTTCTGAAGAGCCTCGACACGGTGCGCGAGGGCGGCATTGTGGCGTTCATCACCTCGCAAGGGGGCTGGATGCCCCGTCCAACGCGCCCATACGCGAGTATATGATGAAACATGCCAATCCGGTGGGTGTCGCACGCCTGCCGAACAATCTTTTCACGGACAACGCAGGCACGGAAGTGGGCAGCGACCTGATCATCCTGCAAAAGAACAGCGGAAAGAAACGGGAACTGTATGATTATGAGGAAATGTTCATACAGACAGGGAAGACCCCGATCGGCAGTTTCGAGAACGGATATGTCGGCAGCATCGGCATGATTCCCCATTCCGACCTGATAAGAAGTACAGACCCTTATGGGAAACCGGCCTATAAAATCATGCACCGGGGCGACATTGAACAGATGGCGGAGGACTTGCGGGAGCATTTAAGCATTGAAATGCTAAAGTTTGACAAGAAACTGTATGACAGGCACAGTCTTCATCCTGCGCAAAGTAAAAGCACGGAAGGTGAAATTGTCTCCACTCCCGAAATACAGCCGCATATTGAAAATGTAACGAACTCCGAAACGGTGGCAAAACCGGAAGAAGTAACGCCACAGCCCACAGACGAAAAGCCGGAGATAGAGCCACACCGCCCGATGAAGCATTCGGACGGTGTGCAGCTCTCCCTGCTTGACCTTTGGGGAATGACCGAAGAAGTCAGCAAGGAGGAAACTTCCAAGAAGAAAAAGGCAGCGAAAAAGGAAAGTGCCGCAAAGCGTACCGAGTCCAAACCGAAAGTGCAGGTTACACCGAAGGTTACGAATATACCTCCGCATACCACCTCTGTTTCTCCGGCTGAAAAGAAAACGGACGAGAAAAAGGAAGTGGAGGAAGCGGATAAGCAAAGCGATCCAGACGACATATATGCTTCCATCAACTGGGAAGACAATCCGCCCATCAACGGTTTCTATGAAATGATGATGGATATGACACCTGAAAAGCGCAAGGCTCTTCGGCAAGTGGCGGAACGGCACAGGCAGGAACAACCGAAAGCACCCACCGTACTACAGGCGGAACACGATACGGAGGTGAAAAAGCAGGAGGAAGTCTTGGATATGAAACCGCGTCCCTATTGGAAAAGCCACTCAACTTTGCCCCTTTTGGCCACGCAAGATTTGCCCACCTTTTTGTACTACCTTAATTCCGCAACACTTTAGTTTAACATTATTTATAATATCCTGAGCAAC
>ENA-OROR01000754-OROR01000754.1-human-gut-metagenome-genome-assembly--contig:-NODE-754-length-25827-cov-3.786823_pt1 | contig 25827 bp, 30 predicted proteins | sample MGYA00242135_ERZ509060 | MGnify/ENA primary metagenome ERZ509060 (study PRJEB26280, sample SAMEA2338742) | human gut metagenome | biome: human gut; feature: human-associated habitat; material: faeces... | reverse complement strand
GTGGATCCGCTGGCTTCTACTTCGCGTATCCTTGACCCGAGAATTGTCGGGGAAGAACATTTTAAGGTTGCGCGTGGAGTACAGGAGATTTTGCAGAAATATAAAGAACTGCAGGATATCATCGCAATTCTCGGTATGGATGAATTGTCGGAGGATGATAAGCTTGTTGTCAGCCGGGCGCGTAAAGTACAGAGATTCCTGTCGCAGCCGTTTTCCGTGGCAGTACAGTTTACCGGACTGGAAGGCAAATATGTTCCGGTGGAAGAGACCATCCGCGGATTCCGTGAAATTCTGGATGGAAAACTGGATGACGTGCCGGAAAGTTATTTCCTGAATGCCGGAACAATTGATGAGGTAAAGGCGGCATATGCAGGGTAATGTGTGTGCCGGCTGGAGGAAACAGAGATGGAAAAGACATTTGATGTAGAAGTCATCACGCCGGATCGCGTTTTTTATAAGGGAACTGCGGATCTGCTGGAATTTAATACGGAATCCGGCGAGATCGGTGTATATCGTGATCACATTCCACTTACAACGGTACTGGAACCGGGGCTTGTCACGATCCATCATGGGGATGAAGAACAGGTGGCAGCAGTGCATGCCGGATTTGCTGAGATCCTTGGAGATAAGGTAACACTTCTGGCAGAACTGGCAGAATGGCCGGAAGAGATTGATCTGGAGCGTGCGGAAGCCGCAAGAGAGCGGGCAGAGGAGCGGATTCACAACAGAAATGACAATCTGGATCTGAAGCGCGCGGAATTTGCATTGCATAAGGCTCTGATCCGTATTAATCTTGCAGAGTATCGATAAGTGAAAATGAAAATAAGAGGGAGGGTATTTCATGGGAATATCCTCCCTCTTTTATGGACTTTTACACCGGAGTTTGGTACAATCGTAGTAGTAAGTTTGTATACAAATGAGGAGATATTGTGTACCGAAAGAATAAAAACAATTGGGTAAAGCATCTGGATTTTATGATTCTGGATCTGATTTGCCTGCAGGTGGCATTTTTTTTAGCCTATACATTACGACATAGAACTGTCAATCTATATACCAATTACATATATGCAAATTTGTCTATCGTTCTGATCCTGATAGATGTTTGTCTTTTGATTTTCCTGAATACACTCAAAAATGTATTAAAGCGCGGATATCTGGTAGAGTTTATCGCAACCATTAAGCATGTGGCGATTGTGGAACTGGTTGCTGTCCTGTATCTGTTTTCGGTAAAAGATGCGGGAAATTTTTCGCGAATCACGTTCTTTCTCATGGCATTATTCTATGGATTGCTTACCTATGGAACAAGACTTCTGTGGAAAAAACATATTCTTCGCACGCTGCATCTGAAGCAGAACAAGTCCGTACTGGTTATCACAAACTTTGACCGGCTGTCTCAGGTGGAAAAGGATATCCGGGCGAAACGTTATGTGATGTTTCAGATATCGGGTGTGGCTGTGATCGGAAACATGCCAGAGGATCATCCGACGGAAATTGCAGGGATTCCTCTGGTTGCAGCAGGTGATTACGTGGTGGAATATCTCTGCAGGGAGTGGGTGGATGAAGTATTTGTAAATCTGCCATTGCAGAGTGCCCAGCTGGATGATCTCATCCGGCAGTTAAACGAGATGGGAATTACGGTGCATATTCAGCTGGCAGATAAACTGATGGTCGGAACACAGCGGCAGTTTGTGGAGCGTCTTGGGGGATACACCGTGTTAACCACAAGCATCAATACGATTTCCACCGGAGAACTGTTTGTAAAACGTCTGTTTGATATTATCGGGGGACTGGTGGGATGTGTACTCACCGGTATTCTGTTTCTGTTTCTGGCTCCCGCCATTAAGATTCAGTCACCCGGACCGGTATTCTTTTCCCAGATCCGTGTGGGAAAAAACGGAAAGAAGTTTAAGCTGTACAAGTTCCGGAGTATGTATACTGACGCGGAAGAACGTAAGGCACAGCTTGCCGCAGAAAACAGAGTCACAGACGGGCTGATGTTTAAGCTGGATTTTGATCCGCGTATCATCGGCTGCAGACAGCTGCCGGATGGAACGGTGAAGAAAGGAATCGGGAACTTTATCCGTGACTGGTCTTTCGATGAGTTTCCACAGTTCTGGAATGTCTTAAAGGGGGACATGTCTCTGGTAGGAACGAGACCGCCTACAGAGGATGAGTGGGTCAGATACGAACTGCACCACAGAAGCCGTCTGGCCATTAAACCGGGAATCACCGGAATGTGGCAGGTGAGCGGCCGCAGCAATATTACGGATTTTGAAAAAGTTGTGGAACTGGACCGGTATTACATTTTAAACTGGAGTCTGGGACTGGATGTGAAAATACTTTTCCGGACGGTACCGGAAGTCGTGAAGAAGAACGGGTCTATGTAGAGGAAGTACCGGTTGCAGCAATAAATAGTTTGAGAAGGCGTATCGCATAATTTCTTTGGGAGGCGGGCGCCTTTTCTATTATATGGATCAGGGTCAGAGCATCTTTCTGCTGCCACTCCCGTTCTGTTTCAGAAATTTCTCCAAACATCATATAGTCTAAATTCATATCTAATGCTTTGGCAATTGCCAGCATCGTTTCAATGGACATGCCACACATCCCGCGTTCAATATCCGAACAGTATTTTGTTGCACGGTTGATCCGGACGGCCAGTTCATCCTGTGATAGGCCAAGCTGTATCCGTTTGCGCCGGATTCGCTCGCCAACTGCAATTTTATCATAAGGTTCCCGTTTCTTATTCATTTCGTAATCCTCTGTATTCCCAAAAATTACCAATTTTCCTATATAAAGATAGTATCAGTTATTAAAATATAATAAACACTTTTCAAACGTAAAATATAGGCGCGTTTAGCACTTGAGTATTTGTGCGTTTACAAACGGAAAAACGGGAAAATTCGCCAATTTTCGCGGGTAAACCTACTGTGAGAAGACCAGGATATGGAGTAAAATATTTTTGTCGCAAATATAATTATAGAATAATTATGAACAGCAAAGAGAAAAAATGCCGATTGATTTTCACACACATATTCTTCCGGGAATAGATGACGGAAGCCGGAATGTAGAAATGTCACTAAGAATGTTAGCAGCGCAGAGGGAGCAGCAGGTTGATGAAATCGTAGCAACTCCCCATTTTTATGCACAGAAGGATTCTGTGGAGGAATTTTTGCTGCGCAGACAGCGAAGCTATGAAAAATTAAAAACTGCGATGGAAGAAAATGGTTTTGACCAGAAGCTGTATCTGGCAGCGGAAGTTTACTATTTTCAAGGAATCGGAAGTGCCGGAATGATCCCGAAGCTTTGTGTGGAAGGAACACAGACACTTCTTCTGGAAATGCCGTTTGCCCAGTGGGATTCTGCCATTTATGCAGATGTGGAGAAACTGGTACGGCACCAGAAACTGAAAGTTGTCCTTGCCCATATTGAGCGTTATTACGAATTCCAGAAGAAAAAAGAAATCTGGGATGCCGTCATGGAACTTCCGTTATACAGGCAGATGAATGCAGGCGTATTTCTGAACTGGAAAAAGAGGCATAAAGCGTTTCAGCTTGCAAAAGAAGCCACAACCATTATTCTTGGCAGTGATTGTCACAACATGGATACCCGGCATCCAAATCTTGCCGAGGGACGCATTGTGCTTGTAAAGAAATTTGGAGAAGCGTTCATCCAGAGAACGGATTGTCTGACCAGGGAGGTACTGCAGTGAACGGGAAAAAGAAGACCATGCGTGCAGTTATAGAAATTATCATTGCCGTACTTGTAATCATTGCCGTATATTTTATCATCCGTGGGATGGATCGGCACGACGTGTGTATCCGGCAGGCAGCCACAGAAAATGAAATGCAGCGTGTCTGGAAAGAATTTCAGGAAAAACCCGTCTCGATCAAGCTGCATAAAAAGACCTGGAAATTTGCCCATCCGGTTCAGACGTATCTCTTTATCGGAACGGACAAAAGCGGAAACGAAGATGCCGAGGGAGAAGAATATCATGGCTCGATGGCAGATGCACTGATGCTTGTTGTCGTGGATGAAGAAGAAAAAGCATATGGGATTTTACAGCTGAACCGGGACACCATCACGGAAGTGCCAATGCTTTTGCAAGACGGAAGCGCCAATGCCAGTGCACAGATGCAGCTTTGTACGGCACACTGGTATGGAAAGGACAAGGCTGCAAGCTGTGACAATACGGTTGAGACCGTATCCAAAATGCTTGGGGGGTTGCCTATTGATGGATACTATGCATTAAAAATGGATGCAATGCCACTTCTGAATCATGAGGTGGGGGGAGTAACCGTTACACTGGAAGATGATATGACCAAGCTGGATCCGGCTATGAAGAAAGGTGCAACGCTTACCTTGACAGACCGGCAGGCAGAACTGCTCATGCAGTCCCGGTATGTCATGGATGACGATCGCAATACGCAGCGTATGCGCCGCCAGCAGATCTTTTTAAACGCATTCATGAAAAAGATAAAAAAACAGAATGCGGGGGATATCAATGCAGCCGTGAAATTATATGACCGGCTGCGCCCGTATGCAACGACAGATATTAAGATGAATGATCTAACTGCCCTGTTAAAGGATATGCAGGGATATACAGACAAAGGAATTATCACAATCGACGGTACATCCAAAATTGGAGAAAAGCTGCACGATGGGAAAAAGCACTGGGAGTTTTATATGGATGAAGATTCACTGGAGACATCCATGAAACAACTGTATCCACTGGTGCAAGAGAAAGGAAAGTAACGAATGAACCAGGAAAACCAATTGACAGAGCAGAACAGCGAAGAAACCGAAATTGATCTGCTTGAAATTTTTTATCTGCTGCGGGCAAAGCTGGTATGGCTGATTCTCGCATTTGTGATCGGGGGAGTGATTGCAGGCTCCATCACACATTTTCTGATCACACCAAAATATACGGCAACTGCAAAAATGTATATGATTTCCGCATCCAGTGGAAGTGTGCTTGATCTGTCGGATTTCAATATCGGAACATCCCTTTCCCAGGACTATACCGAATTGATCAAAATCCGTCCCGTGTTCAATGAAGTGATTGATAACCTGAATCTGGATATGGAATATGAAGATCTTTTGAAGAAAGTAAGCATCTCGGTTGTTGGAGATTCACGGTTACTTGCTGTGTCGGTGGAGGACAATGATCCAAAACTTGCACAGTCGATGGTCAATGAACTTGTAGATACAGCGGTAACCTATATTCCGAAAGTTATGAATGCATCTGAGAATGCACAGCCGACCATTGCGGAATATGCAGTGGTTCCAGATGAACCGAGTTCGCCGAACCTTGCCAAAAATATTATTCTCGGAGCGGTTGTTGCAATGCTTCTTGTAGCTGTGATCTTCGTGGTACGTATGCTTATGGACGACAGCTTAAATACGGCAGAGGATGTCGAAAAAGAATTTGGTATCATGCCGTTTACCGTTATTCCGGAGGGGGATATCGAAGAAATTTCTGATGAGGTAGAAAAAGCGATCAGTAAAGAGAAAAAGAAAAGAAGGAAGAAAAAGTAATGGAATTTACACCGAAAAACCGTGCGACCGTCCAGAATATGCCGAAACTTCCGTATGCGGTAGAGGAAGCACTGAACCGTCTACGCGTCAATGTGAGCTTTCTTGGAAGCAAAGTGAAAAAAATCATGGTGATATCCAGCGCTCCGGATGAGGGAAAAAGTTTTATTGCCATGCAGCTGTGGCGTCAGATGGCAGAAGCCGGCAGCAAGAGCATTCTTGTGGACATGGATCTGCGCAAGAGTGTTATGGTTGACAAATATCAGATTGTCCGGGAAGACAATGGAAAAATTCTGGGAACTTCCGATTATCTGGCAAGTGACGATACGTTGGACAAATATGTGTTGCGTACCAATATCGGAGCGGGAGATCTCCTTCCGAATAAAGAAAATATTATTAACCCGTCCATGCTTCTCGAAGGACAGAAACTGGCAAGTACATTTGAGGAACTGGATGAAAATTATCGTTATACGTTTATTGATGCTCCACCATTGAATCTGGTATCGGATGGAGAAAAGATTGGCTCGCTGTGTGATGGCGCACTGCTGGTTGTCCGCGCAGGAGAAACGCCAAAGGCAATGGTTCGTAATTCGATCCGCCAGTTGGAGCGTGCCGGGTGTCCGGTTGTCGGCATTGCACTCAGCCGTGCCAAAGGCGCTGCAAATGGATATTATCACAAATATGGCAACTACTATGGCAAGAGTTATTATGGAAAAGGCTATGGCTACTATGGAAAACATGGATATTATGGCTATGGCACAGAGCAGAAATAGGTGATTCCCCGAAAGGGTTTTCACATAAATAATCAGGGAAGGAGGATTATATCCCAATGAACAAATTAATCAAGAAGGTGCTGGTAGGTATTACCGCTGCTACTATGATGTTTGGATCTGTTTGTACTGCTTATGCTGCAACAGATTCTGCAACAGTAGCTCCAGCTCCGGAAAAACAGACAAACGTCAAGGCTGATAATGGCGCAAAGGTAAGTACCGCAGTAAACGGTACAGCAACCGTAAAGGCTTTACCAAAGACAACAAAGAAGAGTGTTACAGTAGCTTCTAAGGTTGTTGTAGATGGAGTCTCTTACAAGGTTACAGCAATTGGAGCAAAGGCTTTTGCAAATGCTACAAAAGCTACAACTGTTACACTTCCAGCCAGCATCAAGACCATTGGCGCTCAGGCATTTACAGGTGCAAAGTCTGTAAAGACAATCGTCATCAAGTCTGCTTCCGTAAAGGTTGACAAGACTGCATTTAAGGGTGTAGACACCAAAAAGATGACAATCAAGGTTTCCGGTATGTCTGCAAAGCAGCTGAAAGCATTCAAGGCTCAGCTGAAGAAAGCCGGATTCAAAGGAACCGTAAAGAAAGTTTCTAAATAATCTTGGGTTCTTGAAAAGGGCGCACAGAGTTGATTCTGCTGTGCCCTTTCCCATAGAAAAAATTGGGAATGAACAAAAGTAATAAGAATCATAAAAATGAAAGAAAGGAGACATCATGTATCAGAAAGCAAAAAACAGCTGGATCAAACACATTGATTTTGTGATACTGGATATTCTGTGTCTGCAGGTTTCTTTTTTCCTGGCATATCTCGTCAGACACCGGAATCTGAATTTATATTCCAATTCCGTGTATGGAAACCTTGCCATCGTGTTGATCCTGATTGATGTATGCATGATGTTCTTTTTAAATACATGTAAGAACGTTCTGAAACGTGGACTGCTCATAGAACTGGCGGCAACCATGCGTCAGGTCAGCCTGGTGATACTGTTTGCCGTGTTTTATCTGTTCTTTGTGAAAGATGCGGGTGATTTTTCTCGTATTACACTGTTTCTGACCGCTATCTTTTATGCTATAATCAGTTATGGGACAAGAATTCTCTGGAAACGGCATGTATTGCGGAATCTGCGGCTTGGAAGAAAGAATTCTATCGTGATATTGACAGACTGGGCCAATCTTCCACAGGTGCGGGAAGATATTCAACATCACAGCTATGAACTGTTTCAGATTCGAGGAATCGCTGTGATCGATGTCAATGAAAAGAAAACACTTCCCGAAAAACTGGGGGACATCCCATTTGTGGCAGAGGGAGAATCGGTCATGGATTACTTGTGCCATGCATGGGTGGATGAAGTATTTATCGATCTGCAGCCAAATGATCCGCGGATAGACAGATGGATCGACCAGCTGACGGAAATGGGCGTAACGGTACATCTGAAGCTTGCCAACCGGATGGAGCTGGCGGCGAACAAACAGTTTGTGGAAAAACTGGGACGATACACGGTGCTGACTACAAGCATCCGTACCGTGAGTACTTGGGAACTGTTTCTCAAACGGCTGATGGATATTCTCGGAGGCATCGTCGGCTGCATCCTCACAGCAATTCTGTTTCTGATCCTTGCACCGATGATCTATCATGAATCGCCCGGTCCGATCTTCTTCGGACAGACCAGGATCGGAAAGAATGGCAAGAAATTTACGTGCTATAAATTTCGCAGTATGTATCTGGATGCGGAGGAGCGCAAAGCAGCACTTGCCGCAGAAAACCGTGTATCGGACGGAATGATGTTTAAACTGGATTTTGACCCGCGCATCATCGGCAGCAGGCGTCTGCCGGACGGAACGATAAAAAAGGGGCTTGGAAATAAGATCCGCGACTGGTCTATCGATGAGTTTCCACAGTTCTGGAACGTGCTCAAAGGGGATATGTCTCTGGTAGGTACACGTCCACCAACGGAAGATGAGTGGGTGAAATATGAGCTGCACCACAGAAGCCGCCTGGCAATCAAACCGGGGATCACCGGGATGTGGCAGGTAAGCGGGCGCAGTGAGATTACGGATTTTGAACAGGTGGTAGCACTTGATCGCAGTTATATTGCGAACTGGAGCCTGGAACTTGATGTGAAAATATTGTGCAAAACAGTGGGAGTCGTGCTGAGACATGAAGGTGCGATGTGAGCGGGAGTTATCTAAGATGAAGCATGTGACAGACAAAAAAAATTTTAAAATTTGCTTAGTGGGTTCTTCAGGAGGGCATTTGACGCACTTGTATATGCTTAAACCGTTTTGGAAGGATAAGAATCGTTTCTGGGTAACGTTTGATAAAGAAGATGCGAGGAGCCTTCTTAAGGATGAGAAGATGTATCCATGTTATTTTCCAACAAATCGTAATATCAAAAATTTGATTCGCAATACGTTTCTTGCAATCAGAGTTTTGAAAAAAGAAAAACCGGATTTGATTATTTCTTCCGGTGCTGCTGTAGCTGTGCCGTTCTTCTATCTGGGTAAGATGATGGGGGCAAAGTTGATTTACATTGAAGTGTTTGATCGTATAGATAAACCTACAATGACAGGAAAGATGGTTTATCCGATTGTTGACAAGTTTATTGTACAGTGGGAAGAAATGAAGAAAGTATATCCAAAGGCAGTCAATTTTGGTAGTATTTTTTAGAATGGAGAAATTATGATTTTCGTAACTGTGGGGACGCATGAGCAGCCTTTTAACCGTCTGGTGAAAAAAATTGATGAATTAAAAGGAAACGGAACAATACAGGATGATGTTTTTATCCAGACGGGATTTAGTACATATGAACCGAAAAATTGTCAGTGGAGTAAATTGATTCCATACCAACAGATGGTTGAGAATGTGGAAGATGCTCGTATTGTGATTACGCATGGAGGACCTGCAAGTTTTATTATGCCGCTTCAGATTGGAAAAACTCCGATTGTTGTTCCACGCCAGCATCAGTTCAATGAGCATGTAAATGACCATCAAGTTGAATTTGCAAGGAATGTGGCTCAGAGAATGGGAACAATTATCCCGGTAGAAGATATTAAAACATTGGGAGATATCATAACGAACTACGACCAGATCGTTGCCGGCATGGGACATGGTATGAGCAGTAACAATGCCAAGTTTAATGATGAACTTGAGAAACTGGTAAACGAATTATATTGAGGATGAATGGATGAGAAAAGTTGGAATCATGTCGATGCAGCGTATTGCAAACTACGGATCTTTTTTGCAGGCATACGCACTAAAGCAGCTGATTGAAGAATTTGATTGCAAAGTTGAGTTTGTAGATTATCATGTAGGCGCACCCGTAATTACGGAAAATGCTGATAGCAAAAATAAGTTTGTCCGAAAGGTTGAAAAAGGTCTGGAAACTTTTCAATATCAGGCTCCGTTTGCACATAAGTTATCGTTCATTCGTTATAAGCAGTCTTTTTCCAAAAAGTATATGCCCCTTTTAGAAATTACGGATGAAATGAACTATAACCCGACATTGGATTGCCTTGTGATTGGCAGCGATGAGGTTTTCAACTGCATTCAGAAAAATTCTAACGTGGGTTATTCGCTGGAATTGTTTGGAAAAGATAATCATGCGAAGAGACTTCTTACTTATGCAGCGTCTTTCGGCAATACCACATTGGAAAAGCTGGAAAAGTATAAAAAGGCCGATGAAGTTGGAGCTTTGCTTAAGAAATTTGACGCGATTTCTGTACGAGATGCTAATTCAGGAACTATTGTAGAACAGCTCACTGGGAAAGAACCAGTGTACAATCTGGATCCGGTTCTGACCTATGATTACAAGAACCGCTGCGACAAAATCCCACAGGTTCAGACTAATGAGAAGTATTTGATTCTGTACGCGTATGCAGGCCGTATTTCCAATGATGAGGCAGATTGGATTGCTGCTTATGCAAAGAAGAAGAATTTGAAGGTATATGCAATTGGTGGTATCCAAAAATGCGCAGACCGATTCGAGGTCTGCTCACCCTTTGAGGTTCTGGCTTATTTTAGAAATGCAGAAGAAGTTATTACCGATACCTTCCACGGTAGCATCTTCTCGGTGATCACACATCGGCCGTTTACAACATTGATTCGCAAGAGTGTAGGTAACAGCTATGGTAATGAAGAAAAGTTGAGTGATTTATTGAATCGTTTGGGTCTGACAGAGCGGATGACAACGAAAGTGGAAGAGACGGAACATATCAATCAGCAGCCAATTGACTATGAAAAAGTAGATGACGTTTTGCAGAAACAGAGGGAAATAGCAAAAGCATACTTATGCCAAAGTATAGGTGAATAAGGGGAGAATAGACATATAAAATGAATGCTAAAACTTTGAAGCACGCTGTTACAAGTTTTTTTACAGCGATAAAAACAAAAAACATCGTGCCCATCGAACATATAGTTGATGATGCTAAAGTGCTGGATAAAAAAGTGGCACTGATAACAGGTGGTTCAGGAGAAATTGGATATGCAATAGCAAAGTCATTTATCGAATCTGGATGCCATGTGATAATTACAGGAACAAACGCTGAAAAATTGAAATCTTGCGTGGAAAAGCTTGGAGACAGTTCAAAAGGAATTTTCGTTTCTCAAAAGATAGCCAAGTATTTTGTAGAAAATAAAACCAAAGGGCATATTTTAAATATCTCCTCGTCTACAGGGGGGGGAGCCGGGGTGGTCGGCATATCGTATATCTAAACAGGAAATTGAAAATCTGACACTAGGACTTGCGCAGAAGTTGAGTCCGTATGGAATTTTTGTAAATGGCATTGCGCCGGGATCTACGGCGACCAACCTGTTGAACTATAAAGACGGTGATTCTATAGCAACAAGAGATAATGTGATAGGCCGGATGGTGATGCCAGACAAGATTGCAACCTATGCTAAAATGCTGGTTAGTGATTTGGGGAATATGGTTGTAGGTGAAACGATTTATATTTCTGGTGGTAGAGGAAAATTTGATATTAGATAATAAGATAAATGGCTTGGATACAGTGCAAATCTTGATTTTGTAGATTGATTATTGTTTGAAACTCTGGATTTGAGCGAGTTTCAATTAATTCGGAAAAAGGAGAATTGAAATGTTTAAAGATGCGGTTTCCCATTGGATTTCTCATTATAATCATGAACGATATTGGAAATGGAGAAAAGTTGTCATAGATTCTGATAATAAAATTCCGCGCCTGATAAAAATGATGATGCTCATATACTGCAAAAGAAGCGAAGCATTTCAAAATGCTTATTTGGGAACGACGTTGGGGGGGGGAGCGCGGTTTAAAACAGCTCCGAATCTCCCCCATGGATTAAATGGAATTGTAATTTCATGCTTTTCAAAGATTGGTGAAAATGTGACGATTCTTCAACAAGTGACAATCGGTCAACAAAGGCTGGGGGCTTCGTGTGCGCCTAAAATAGGAGATAACGTGTATATAGGAGCTGGAGCCAAAGTATTCGGCTCGATAACAATTGGAAACAATGTTTTTATTGGTGCTAATTCTGTTGTTGTAAATGATGTTCCGGATAACTGTACGGTGGTGGGAGCACCTGCAAAAATTGTGAAAATGAATGGTGTTAAGGTTAAATAGAATATAGTGTAATGGGAAAGAGAGTATGTCGTATGAATAGACCGTTGATTTCAATGATAGTTGGGATGTATAAGGGTGAAAAGTATATAAGAGAATGTATCGATTCTGTAATAAGGCAGGATTATACCAATTTGGAGATTATTCTTGTTGACGATGGCTCTCCAGATAATTGTGGCAGCATCGCAGATACATACGCAAAGAGCGATAGCCGCATTGTCGTTGTTCATCAAAAGAACGCAGGCGTAAGCGCATCACGCAACCGTGCTTTGGACATGGCAAAAGGTGATTATATCTGTATTATAGATCAGGACGACGTCCTCTCAACTGACTATGTGTCGTATTTTTACAATCTGATTATAGGCAACAATGCGCAGATTGCATTGACTCCCACAGCAGAAAAGTTTTTTGGATCACCAACTTTTCAAACAGAGTTTAAGGATCATGTTGAGGTGTGGAGTGGAGAACAAACAGCGATTGAGATGCTGTACCACAAAATAATTATAGCACCTTGGAATAAAATGATAAGCCGCAAGCTGTTGGATAATAATCACGTTAGATTTAACCCGGACTTCTTCGGTGGAGAGGGCTTTGCATTTTCAGTACAGAGCTATCAATACGCAGAACGGATTGCGGTCGGGCACAAGCTTGTATACCATTATCGTGTCGGCGATCCTGAAAGCGGAGCATCAAAATTCCGTGAATCCACAATTCACAGCAGCATTAATGCACAGCAATACATAAAAGATACATTTGTACATGAAACACCTGAGTTGCTGAAAGCTTGGAAATTTAGTAACTGGCATACTTACTGTGATTGCTTGAATATTATGGTTGGCTGTGGAGTGGCAAAACAGTATAAGGATTTGTATAAAGAGTTGGAACAGGTGTGCAAAAGTGAAGCAACCTGTGCATTTTCTGCTCCAATTTCAGCACAGCAAAAATTGCGTGGAATTCTATTTAAAATCGACCCCTATATGGCGGCGAAAATCATAAACCATTTTAGAATTAGAAAGTTCGAAAAAGCTAATAGGGGGGAGTAACTAAGAGCTGTTACATCCTCGATCGCGATGCGAATTTCCCGGAAAGATGCTACCAAATTGAAACGTGTGAGGAATTAGAAGAATTGTCTGAAAAAGTTTCTGTAATTGTTTCGGTTCATAATGTGGCACCATTTGTGGCAAAGTGTATTGAATCTATCGGGAATCAAGAATATCAAAATCTTGAAATTATCTTGATAGATGATGGCTCGACGGATAATTCGGGCGAAATCTGTGATGTCTTTGCGAAAAAGGACAATCGCATTCGAGTGATTCACAAAAGAAATGCTGGTGTGAGCGCTGCGAGAAATACCGGAGTCGAAGCGTGTACACGCGATGATATTTGCTTTGTGGACGGAGATGACTATGTAATACCAGATTATGTCCGCAAGTTATTCCTTTTACAATGAAGTTGAGAGAACGTCGATACAAGGTTGCAGTTACACATAGATAAAATCTGTTGAACAAAGTGATTGTGACGGAAAGGTTTAAGTATGAATCAAAAAATAAAAATAGCAATGGTCACAAATCATTTTGGTATAACAGGGATTAGCACGGTTATTCTAAATTACTGCAAAGAATTAGATCGTCATAAATATGATTTGACTGTTATTGCAGGAAAACCAATTGCAGAAGAAAATAGAAAAGAATGTGCAGAAAACGGTATTTGCCTAATAGAATTGCCGTCACGTCATCAGGAATCTGTAAAGCATTACGTTAGACTCTGGAAAGTACTCAAGCAAAACCATTACGATATTGTTCATGTACATGGAAGCAGTTCTATGATGGCGGTTGAACTAACAATTGCTAAAATGGCAGGTGTAAAAATCAGGATAGCACATAGTCATAATACAATGTGCCCAAATATGAAAATCCACAGGATTTTGAACCCGTATTTTCGCAAAATTTATACTCAAGCACTTGCGTGTGGCAAGATGGCGGGGGATTGGTTGTTTGGCGAAAACGAGTTTGAAATTATACCAAATGGTTTTCACACAGAGCTGTTTGAGTTTGATGAGGAAGAGCGCAAGCGAGTAAAAAAAGAACTTGATATTGAGGATAAACTCGTTATTGGGCACATAGGTAGATTTAATGAACAAAAAAATCAAGAGTACTTAATTAAAACTTTTGAGCAGGTGGCAAAAGTATGTGGTGATGCAGTGCTTCTGCTAGTTGGGACAGGACCTAATTTTAATAGAGTTAAAGGGATCATAGATAATAGTTTGTACAAAAATCAGATTATCCTTTATGGAGTTACAAAAGAAACGAGGGCAATGTACTCAGCGATGGATGTATTTGTGCTTCCATCGAGATATGAGGGTCTTCCAGTGGTGCTTTTAGAGGCACAGATGACGGGACTTCCTTGCATCGTTTCGGATAAGGTTACTAGAGAAGTCGATTTTGGTGAGATTCAGTGGCTCTCAATTGAAGATGCTCCCACAAATTGGGCAAAATCAATCTTACAAACAGCAGTGAAATCTAATGTGCAACGTAGAAATTATAGAAGCAAACATATAACCAGAATCCAGAGCTATGATATAAATCAAACGGTGAATCAGTTGGATAGAATATATGAGCGTCTAGTTCATCAGTAAGGAGGAAAGAGTATGCCTACATATGAAGGACTGAGGCTAAAAATATTAAAATACTGGAGAGTGGGCCTGGCAGATTGGAGAAGAAAACAACTGAAGTCTACAGACTTTACAATTATCTCCAATAACTGCTGGGGCGGTATGATTTATGAAAGCTATAACTTGCCAAAAGAATCTCCGACAGTTGGGATGTTCTTTATGGCAAAAGATTATATTGAGTTCTTGTCCGATCTGAGGGGTTATGTCAATGGAAAATTGACCTTTATCAAGCCGGAGGAATCTCGTTGGAAAGATATGCCACAGGTTTCAGAAGATAAGAGATTTGGCTCGTATCCGGTGGGCGTTTTGTCTAATGGTAAAAATTCGATTGAAATCTTCTTCTTACATTACCATAGTGAGCAGGAAGCAAGAGAAAAGTGGGAACGTCGAGTACAGAGAATTAATTGGAATAAGTTGTTGATTAAATTCAATGATCAAAATGGATGTACGGAAAAGGAGGTGAACAAGTTTATGAAGATGGCTTATAAAAACAAATTATTTTTTACTTGCAAGGTTTGGAAAAATGCTCGGGGGGGGTATACAGTTATTCATCAGTTCCCAAAGCATGAGTTTATAATGGCTTCGTATGAACCATTTGGGAAAAATAAATATATAGATATTACATCTGTCATAAACCAATTGTAAAAAATTTTCCTTTTTGTGCAGAACTGTTTGTGGCGGATTAGCATGGAGGATTATGAAAATATTTCACAAATGTTATATTGGCTTAGTGAGCGCATGGAAGATATTATGTGTCAAAATTTGTACCCGTGGAAAGGCTCGAGCGACATGGATTAATTCAATTAGAGGAGCACTTAAGATTGAAATTATAGGGGCTGGGAGTATTACTATTGGACATCGTTTGATGTCCAGAGGATCACTTTATCTTAAGTCTGTGGATGGCGGGAAATTGCATATTGGTGAAAGTGTATTTTTTAATCATAATTGCTCTCTTACTTGTGCAGAAAGCATTGTGATTGGAAATCATTGCATGTTTGCCAATAACCTAGTTATCATTGATCATGATCATGAAATGGGAAAAGATGGTGTTACTGGAGCTCTTGTTTCAAAGCCTATAGTTATTGAAGACCGAGTTTGGTGCGGGGCTAATGTCGCGATAACAAAGGGGGTCCATATTGGAACCGGGGCTGTGATAGCAGCTGGAGCAGTTGTGACATGCGATGTACAGGAAAAGACTGTAGTGGCAGGGGGACCGGCAAGAAAAATTCATTAAATCAAGGAGAATCAGAGTGGATTTGATTACAATAGTTGTACCAGTGTACAATGTTGAAAAATATATAAGTGACTGTTTGGACTCTTTGATCAGTCAGACATATAAAAATATAGAAATTATTTTGGTTGATGATGGATCAACAGATATGAGCGGGGCAATATGTGACCGTTATACGGCATTAGATGCCAGAATAAAAGTGATTCATAAACAAAATGAGGGGCTTGGATTTGCTAGAAATACTGGATTAGAGGTTGCACAAGGAAAATTTGTGGCCTTTATAGATTCAGATGATATGGCAGATGCTGATCTTGTTGAAAAATTGGTAAATGGACTTTATGAAGAGAACTGTGATACTTGTATAGGCGGATTCAAGAGAATTTCAGAAAATGGTACAGTTAGTTTTGAGGAAAAATACGATAAAATAGTATACGAGGGAAAAGATGTATATGATAAATTGTTCGCACGAATGTTGGGAAGTGCGCCAGATAGACATGATGCAGTAAGAATGTCTGTATGGAATGTTATGTATTCTATGGATGTTATTCGAAAACATAAAATTGAGTTTCCTTCAGAACGGATATTTATTTCGGAAGATATTATTTGGGATTCTGAATACTATAAATATGCTAAGAAAGCTAGTGTGATTAGCTCAACTGCATACAATTATAGAATTACACCTGGATCGTTGACACAGAAGTATAAGCCGGATATGTTAGAAAAAATATGTGTCTTGTACAAAGAACTGTATAATAGATTTTTGGATGATAAAATAAAAATTGCACGTCTTCAAAGACAATTCTTTGTGAATCTCAGAGCATGCATTAAACAGGAACGTTTTTCAGTGTCTAATAAAAGCAATATGGAAATACGAACAGCGATAAAAGAAATCGTTAATAATCACGTAGTTCATAATGTTTCAGAAGAATATTTACAAGTTATTCATCAAGGAAAACAAAAACTGTTTGTTTGGATAGTTAGGTATAAGTGTGTCGAATTATTATATTTTATTAATAAGATAGGAGGACTGTAAGATGGGATGGAAAGATAAAATAAAGATACTTATATTGGGATATCGAGCAACAAGTGCTTCGTATATAGATCATTTGAGAAAGATTGGAGTAAGGATCGGTAATGATGTTGTACTGTTCCGACCTATGAATACAACGATAGACACGCAAAATCCACATTTACTTAGAATCGGAAATCATATAATGATAACAGGATCTGCAACGATTTTTACCCATGATTATAGTTGGTCTGTTTTAAAAAGAAAATATGGCAAGGTTTTGGGAAATCAACAAGAAACAGTGCTTGAGGATAACATTTTTGTGGGCTGGGGAGCAACTATATTAGCAGGAAGTCATATCGGACCTAATTCTATTATTGGTGCAGGTAGTATTGTTTCAGGTAACTTAGAAGGAAATGCGGTTTACGCAGGAAATCCGGCACGCAAACTTATGTCACTAGAGGACTATTATGAGAAGCGAAAGAAAAAGCAATTGGCAGAGGCTGTGAATTATGTGCAATGCTATAAAGAGTGCTTTGGTGAAAATCCACCGATGGATAAATTAGATGAGTATTTCTACTTATTCTTTGATCCGAAAAATGAGGAACAAAGGAAGATTTTTGATTTTAAGTTGAATTTGATGGGAAACTATGATGAGGCTCTTCAGGCAGCAATAGGAGGGGCAATTTTTAAATCATATGAGGAATTTATAGACTATTGCGAATTAATTAATAATGGATGGAAAAATAATGAGTGAGTTGAAAATACGTCGGTCAACGCTTGAAATAGTGATGTTATGTCTATCATTTTATGAATTTACATGTGTTCCACATTCGCTTTTCCTAATCATCAAGTATTCAATTATTGCATACTTGCTTCTTTCGCACATAAAAGAATGTGGAAAAATGAAGAAAGTGGTAGCCCCCATTTTGCTATATGGAGGCATTACATTTATAGCGACACTCGTACATCAAAATGTACTAAATCGACAAGGGGCGGCGTTTGTTTATATGCTACATATTTTGGCAATTTATGTTACCATCGTTGCATTTATGCGATGTCGCGGGGTGGAAACACTTGTAAAATTGCTTATAAAGACATTGTTGGTGTTTGCACTTGTGACAGATATTCCTATGGTGTTTATTAATTACGATTTCTCGAGTTCATCAGAGAGCTATTTAATAGGGAATAAGTTTGCTGTTTCGTATTTACATTGTTTTATTGTTGCGTTACTCTTTTGCATAAATAACGAAAAAAAATTAAAAAAATCATATTTTAAAATTTGTCGAATAGTGTTTCTTATATTTTCAATCATGATTTGCATACTAGTTACATGTACAACAGGTATGCTAATATGTTTGATTTTGGGCGCAATGATTTGCTTTCCTATTTCGATAAAAATAAGACGCATTCTTTCGTCACCCAAAGTTGTGATTCTGATAACGGCCGTGATAAATTTTTTGATGTTGGGAAGTGTTAGTTTACTTACCAATCCGTATGTAGTAAGTTTTATTTATGATGTATTAGGTAAAAGTTATACGTGGGTTGGTCGATTACATATTTACGCTATGATTTTTGACGTTATAAAAGTACATCCATGGATTGGTTATGGATATTTTTCCAATATTGTGGAAGAAATTCTGGGATTTGGAAATGCACAGAATGGTGTGTTAAAAATAATAGTGGATTCTGGAATCGTGGGATTAATAGGATATGCATTGCTCGTATATAGAAGTATGAAAAGCAATGAAAATTCATCAAAAGAAGGATGGGCGTTGACGGCTTTTGTATATTGTATGATAATTGGATCGATCGTAGAAATAAATTTGACGGACTACTTATTTTTCCTAACAATTGCAATTATATTTTCTGCGAAGGAAATGAATTTGGATATCAGAAATTATATAGAAGAGAGGCGGAATACAGTTGAAGAACTCAATGGGGAAAAACGCATTTTTAAACGGATTTAAAAATGTATTAAATTTATTGTTTCCGCTACTTACATTCCCATATGTTTCAAAGATTTTGAATGTCGAGGGAATCGGACGATATAATTTTGCACAATCGGCAGTAAGTTATTTTTCTTTGATTGCTGGTCTTGGCATATCTTCTTATGCAATTCGTGAGGGCGCAAAATATAGAGAAAACAAAAAAGAATTTAATATCTTCGCTTCTGAGGTGCTTTTGTGTAATGTGCTCTCAACAATTATTGCGTACCTTTTATTAGCTCAGTGCATGATTCTTGTGGACAAGCTGAAAGCGTATGCAGCACTAATTTGGATCTTTAGCATTCAAATTGCATTTACAACGATTGGAATAGAATGGCTGTATTCTATTTATGAGGAATATGAATACATAACGATAAGAAGCATTGCTTTTAAGATTGTTTCTATTGTAATGATATTTGTTTTCGTTAGAGATAGTAGTGATACAATAAGGTATGCAGCGATAACGGTATTTGCCTCCGTTGGATCAAATGTGCTGAATTTGATTCATTCTAGGCAATATTTTCGGATAGTAAAAGTACATATTAGAGATTGTGTAAAGCATTTGAAACCGATATTGGTTATATTCGCTTCTAACATTGCAATTATGATTTATGTGTATTCAGATACCACAATGCTTGGATTTATGCAGACAGATTATGAGGTTGGAATATATTCTGTTTCTGTTAAAATATATACCATTGTAAAAAATCTCTTAGCCTCAGTATTGATTGTGTCGATTCCACGTCTTTCAATGTATTATGGAACCGGAAAAATAAAAAATTTTAAAAACACGGCGCAAAAAGTATATGATGCAATTACTGCGTTGGTTATGCCCGCTGTAATTGGATTACTATGTGTTAGTGAACCAGTTGTGTTGGTTATATCTGGTGATGCATACATATCTGCACAATCGTCACTACGCATTTTGTGTATTGCATTATTATTTTGTATCTATGGTTGGTTTTTCAGCCAATGTATACTGATGCCGGCGAAAAAGGAGAAAATGATTCTAATTACCACATGTATAAGTGCAGCTGTAAATGTAGGCCTGAATTTTTGTTTGATACCGATATGGAAAGAAAATGCCACAGCATTTACAACTGTTGTAGCTGAATTTATTATGTTCCTTGCTTGCGTAATGTGCGGATTGAAAATCACAAAAATTAAATTGTTGAATAAGAATACTCTTGGTGTCTTGGTAGGGTGTGCGGAAATTGTCTGCGTATGCAGAATAGTTGTGTCATGCAATTATAGTCCGGTCATACAACTGATAGGCACTGTAGCGATATCTGGAATTGTATATGTATTGACACTTGTTTTATTTCACAATGATACCATATGTACTATTTTAAGAAAGGTATGTCGAACACATGAAGAGTAAAGTGACATTTTTAATACCATATTTTGGAAAATTACCAAATTATTTCGATCTTTTCCTAAAATCTTGTGAATACAATATGGGGGGGTATAAATGGATTGTGTTTACAGATGACCAAACAATTCGGAATTGGCCGGATAATGTATTACGTGTTTTCATGACGTTTGATGAACTAAAAGAATTAATTCAGTCAAAATTTGATTTTGAAATAAAAATAATAGAACCACATAAATTGTGTGATTATAAACCAGCGTATGGCTATATATTCGAAGAATATTTAGAAGAAGCTGACTACTGGGGACATTGCGATATTGATACGATACTTGGAAATCTCGATTTCTTTTTACATGATTTGTTGAAGTGTAACTATGCTAAACTATTTTGTCTCGGGCATATGGAATTATATAAAAATACATATGAAAACAACCGTATTTTCATGCGGCCAATAGGAGAACGATATTTATATAAAGAATCTTTTTCATCGAGTAGGACAACTGTTTTTGATGAATGCGGAAGTGGCGCGGAGAATATAAATGATATTTTTAAATATTACAATAAGCCTGTTTATGAAAAAGATTACTCCATGAATTGTAGCATTGTTCCGACACGTTTGGTAAAGGTTACATATTTGGCTGAAAACGATTCTTTCTATACAGAAAAACCTAAAGATGCTTTGTATGTATTTGATAGGGGAAACCTTTTCAGATTGTACAAGGATACGAAAAATAATAAGATAGTCCGAGAAGATTTTTTGTATATTCATCTTCAACTTAGAAAAATGAAGTTTGATAGCGATATATTAAGTAAAGAATGTTTCAAAATTTTGGAGAACCAATTTGCACAGATCAACAATTCGAGCATTTTAAATAAAACGGTAGATAATTTGTCAATTAGAGAATTCAACATGGTCAAGAGACATGCATTGTCACTTCGCTTTTTTAAATTGCAAGTGAAGTGGAAAATTAATAAACTGAAAAGAGTTGTGAGAAAAATTAATGGATAGAGAATTGGTAAGCGTAATTATTCCTGCGTATAATGTTGATAAATTTTTGGGAGAGTGTGTACGTTCGTTACTTTGTCAGACATATACGAATTATGAGATTATTATTATAGATGATGGATCGACTGATAACACATATGTTATTGGAGAAAGCCTTACATTTGAAAGTACAAAAGTGAAAGTGTTCCGTCAAGAAAATCAAGGTGTTAGTGTAGCAAGAAATGTGGGTATGCAAAAAGCAAAGGGAGAGTTTTATGTTTTTGTCGATGCGGATGACATAGTTGCACCCCGATATATTGAGACACTTGTTTTTTGTGCCCAAAAATCTGACATGGGGATTATTGGGTTTACTTCCGAAAGAAAAGAACTTGCAACAGAAGTAAATCTGAATAATGTATATGTTAATGCGTCTGGTGTGATAGAAAATATATTGTGTGGCTCCAATTATGATGGTTATTTATGGAACAAGATATTTCAAAAAAGAATTATAGAAAATAATAATTTGAAATTTCTGAAAAATATAGTGGTCTGGGAAGATTTGTTGTTTGTATTACAGTACTTGAAAAATTGTAGTACAATTGCAGTTTCAAATGAAAAACTGTATTATTATCGGAATAGAGAGGGTAGTGCTGTTAATAATAATCGACTGGACAAATATCTATCGAAATATAAAGTGATGGAGGAAATAAAAAAGCAGGACTTTACTTGTACAGAACAAAGTAAAAAGAAAACATCATTTTTATATTTTGAAACAATGTTTAGCTACTTGAATCAGATCCTTATTCGAGAAAATAAAACCAATGAGCTGGCTGAAATATTGCCCAATGTAGATATCGTAGAACTTTTAAAGTTAAAGAACATAAAACTTTTTTTGAAATTCTTGTATCTTAAGATAAAAGGGAAGCTATATAAAATATGAATGAACAGAATTTGTTTGAGACTTTACAAAGGAAGTCAACTGGGGAAAACTTATGGGATGCAGTATGTTTTTTTCAAGGAAACATTTTTAAAACTTATTCAGGGTTAGAGTTTACATATGAATTGAGAAGAGGACGAAACGGAGAATATACAAAGGAGTTGAGACATTGGGGTCAGACCCTTTGAAATACTAATAAAATGAGTAAATATGTTCTAAAAGTTTTCTAAAGAAAGTATAACATAAAGAAATTACGAATCTGTATGTGTTAAGGATGCTCAGTTAAAGCAATATGAACACAATAAGGAGAGATATGAACACAACATTACTTATCATGGCTGCTGGTATCGGTAGCCGTTTCGGAACAGGAATTAAGCAGTTGGAGCCAGTGGATGATACTGGACATACCATCATGGATTATTCCATTCATGATGCAATTGAGGCTGGATTCAACCATGTAGTATTTATTATCCGTAAGGATATCGAGAAGGAATTCAAAGAGGTCATCGGTGATCGTATCGCAGCTATTTGCTCTGCTCATAATGTAACGGTGGATTACGCTTTTCAGGACATTAACGATATTCCGGGAACTCTGCCGGAAGGACGTACAAAGCCGTGGGGAACTGGACAGGCCGTGCTTGCAGCGAAGGAAGTAATCGATACCTCGTTCATTGTGATCAATGCAGATGATTACTATGGCAAAGAAGGCTTCAAGGCCGTCCACGAGTATCTGGTAAATGGCGGTGAGTCTTGCATGGCTGGCTTTGTGCTGAAGAATACCCTGTCTGATAATGGCGGTGTGACTCGTGGTATCTGCAAGATGGACGAGGATAACAACTTGACTGAGGTTGTGGAGACCAAGAACATCGTAAAGACTGCAGATGGAGCAGAGGTAGATGGTGTGGCAGTCGACGTGTATTCTCTGGTCTCCATGAATATGTGGGGCTTGACTCCTGATTTTCTGGATGTACTGGAGGACGGATTCAAGGAGTTTTTCCAGAAAGAAGTACCGAGCAATCCGCAGAAAGCCGAGTATCTGATCCCAATCTTCATCGGTGAGCTGCTGGAGCAGGGCGAGATGTCTGTGAAGGTTCTGAAGACCAACGACACCTGGTACGGCATGACCTACCATGAGGATGTCGCAGCCGTAAAGGACAGTTTTAAGAAGATGTTGGCGGATGGCGTATACAAGACTGATCTGTTTAGTGATCTGTAAATAACGATGAAAGAAACGATTGATTTACTCGGAAAGATCATCACAAACATCCTGACTGCTCTCTATGAACTGTTTGGATTCTCACTCCTTTTTTCCTTCCTCGCCTCCCAAAAAGCAAAAATAAATTAGAATAGCGAATGGCAGGGAAAAAGTCAAGAATTTTTTGAACATGAGAGATAAGGGTGATAGATATGGAAAATTCATTATACATATATCATATGGTGGTGCCTCTGCGCTACTATACTTATGATTTACATAGTGAGAAAAAAGACTCGGAATATGTGATGGGATTAAAGCAGGATATTCTTTGGATTATATGATTCATGCTGCCAGCAATGCATATTCATATTTAATTCAGAAAAATCCAATTGAAACAATGCAGGATAATTTTTGAGGTTTGATGGAGTTATTGCAATATTGTGTAGACCATACGGTTCAAAATGCTGTATATGTTTCTTCAAGTGAAATATATGGCAGGAAAGACAATAATAATCCATATCAGGAAAATGAATATGGATATATTGATGTACTTAATCCTCGTTCCAGTTAGCCAATTTCAAACAGAGCCGCGGAAACTTTATGTGCCAGTTATATTGCAGAAAAGAATATTGCGGTATTTATTGTTCGACCAAGACATATCTATGGACCGACTGCTACGAGAAAGGATAACCGGGTATCCACTGTTTTTGTGTATAATGCGGCTGACGGAAAAGATATTATTATGAAGAGTGATGGTGCACAGATCAGATCGTATTGCTACATGCTGGACTGTGCAAGTGCAATACTTTATGTGTTATTAAAAGGAAAAAAAGGGGAAGCATATAATATTGCTAATCCAAATTCGATTATGTCTATTCGAGAACTTATAGAATATTTAGCGAAGGTTGGAAATGACAGATTAAAATTTGAATTGCCATCACAGGATGAAAAAAAAGCATTTAACCCGATGAATAATTCTTGATTGAATAGTGAGAAGTTATGTGGCTTGGGATGGAATGGATTGTTTGATGCAAAATTTGGATTGGAACATACAGTAAAAATTATCAAAGAGGTGAAAATATAATGAAGAATGCAATCAAATATTGTTGTGCTATTATGATTCTTGTAATAGTGGCATTGAATACTACAAACGTCGATGCAAAGACATATAATGTTAATTATGCTAAAAACATATCATCTTATGAAGGAAAGAACATTCAGTTAAAATGGAAAGGAAAATCATCAAAAATAAAATGGTATAGTTCTGATAAATTTATTGCAACGGTTAATCAAAGTGGCAGGGTAAAATTAAAAAATGCGGGAAAAGTATGGATTAAAGCGGTTTATAAAGGAAAAAGTGTTAAGAGAAAAATTATAGCAAAGAGACCATATATTTCATCTGAAAAAGAAACTTTGGATGTAGGGGAGACCGTTACCTGTAAGTTAAATGGTGGAAAAGCTGTTAGATGGGAGAGTAATAACATAGAAAGTGCCACAGTAGATGGTAATGGAGTGGTAACAGCACATAAAACGGGGACTTCCATTATTTCTGCATATGTGGAAAGTGGGAAAAAATATGATTTTGAGATAAAAGTATATAATTCACAGACCCTGCAGGGATTATTAAATAATAAACGTTTAGTAAGTCATAGAGGATATAATGAAACTGCACCGGAAAATACTATGAGTGCATTTCAGAAATCATATGAGTATGGGTATAAATATGTGGAAACAGATGTGACATTCACGGCAGATGATGTCCCGGTTCTGTTGCATGATGATTCTATTGACCGTACTTCAAATGGAAGTGGGAAAATTGGGTCATTAACATATGAATATGTGCGGACACTTGATTTTGGTTCATGGAAAAGTGAAGAGTATGCGGGTGAAAAAATACCATCGTTTGATGAATTTATGGCATTTTGTTCTACACATGATATTCATCCATACGTAGAATTGAAATCCAATATTACGCAGAACAGAGTTTATGAACTTCTGAATATTGTAGATAAATATAATATGCGGGAGAAAACATCATGGGTGTCATTTAGTATTGAGTATTTGCAGTATATGAAGAATGCAGATCCGAAAGCAGAACTTGGATTAAATACAGTTGATGTGAATGATAATACATATAATATGGTTCAGAGTTTAAAAACATCAGAAAATACACCATTTTTGTCAATATCGACATCGTGTTTAAATAATGCGTTGGTACAAAGATGCAAATCAGAAAATATACCAATTGGAGTTTGGGTTTGCGATACAAGAAATGAAGTTTTTGAATTAGATCCGTATATTGCTATTGTTACAACGAATCAAGTGTTACTGGATTAATTTTGTTGAAGGAAAGTGATGTTTATGAAGCAAAGAGTAAAACAACTTGCAATAACTGAGAGATCAGTGAAAATGAAAAAGATTGTTGCAGTAGTTATTATAATGTTTATTTTTTCGATAATAATTTTTGGGGAAGGAAGTAAATTAGTGTTCCAAAAAATTTGTGAACGAAGAGAAACAGCATGGCCAGATT
>ENA-OROR01000737-OROR01000737.1-human-gut-metagenome-genome-assembly--contig:-NODE-737-length-26242-cov-4.564555_pt1 | contig 26242 bp, 27 predicted proteins | sample MGYA00242135_ERZ509060 | MGnify/ENA primary metagenome ERZ509060 (study PRJEB26280, sample SAMEA2338742) | human gut metagenome | biome: human gut; feature: human-associated habitat; material: faeces... | reverse complement strand
TCGACAGCCGTACCGTCCATCAAAAGTACCCTTGCGCCCTGCCGGGGGCAAAATGTCCGGTGGACATCTAACCTGAACCGACCGAAGCGGAGCGGAGACCATTATTCCTCCCACTAGTCGGATTGCTTCTGCGTTACTCACTTAACTAATCTATTACTGTATTCTCGCCCGAATATATTCCAGATCTCCGCAGTACGGTGTTCCTACCAGATACCATTCCCTTGCCGGATTCATCTCCATTCTGGTCTGCACCCACTGATCATCAATTAGTACTTCCAGGCATTCCCCACAATGAAATCCTGTATCAATCCATAAATCTGATGACAATAAGCCATATCTATCGTTACTGCTGTTATAACCTAATCTTCCTTCTCTCATTGCTGTATGCTCCTTTCCATTGTCCTGCTGTAAGGACGCCCTGATTCAGGGCTCCCTTTCGCAGCCTATAATTTACCGATAAATAATCGGGTAATCTATAACCTCTCGTCTGCATCTTACCGGCTTTCTCCTTGTCTGATATTTACAGGTGCGTGACACGCTCCTGTCATAAAGTGATCAGCAAAAATCTCTACCAACGAAAGTTTTCCGGTATTCCCTTTCTTTCCAGGTATTCCTGCCTGGACTTTTCTCTTTCTTCCTCTGTCGATGCTGTTTTATACTTGCTGTATATCTCCCGATCTACCATCGCATTCAGTTTCTTTTCTAACCCTTTCCTTATGCTTTCTTCGCCCTCATAATTCTCCATCAGGAAATATTGCAACAGTTGAAAGAATAAGTCATATGGAATCTGCACATTTCTATTTTTCATCTGATCTCCTTTCAAGGTGGCAAGATACCCTATTCTTAAGATATGGTCATCTTGCCATCTTCCTTTTTCTACTCTGACAACATCCAATACCACTGATTTCCACGTTTTACAGAATCTATTCCCAGTTCCATTTTGGCATTTCTCAGTGTTTTCTTTTTAATTCCCATTTTTTCTGCTTCTTCTTCAATTTTCTTTTGTGCCATACCTCCATCAGCCAGTATCTCAAGCAGAAATTCTTTTGCTTTCCGGGTTTTCTGTCCTTTTCCCTCTCCATTGAGCAATTCATCTGCACTAATGTCATATTCCCCAATCCATTCAAATCCGTTGTTTTTATCTAGACGGAATGCAATAGCTTTGCCTTCCGGTGCCAGGGAACTCTTGGTATGGCACACAACTCTTACTTCTGGTTCATCCTTAATACGTCCGACAATCAAGACACTTCTTGCCGCAGCCTGGAAATCAATAGAACCAAGTCCCCGGTAAGATGATTTTCCATTGCTGTTCTTGTTCATGTGTCCGATCAGGATAATCGCACAATGGTATTTCTCTGCCAGGACTGCAATACGTTTCATCAATGGTCGGATTTCATTAGCCCGGTGCATATCCACCTCTGCTCCAAGGAAGCCCTGGATCGGGTCAAGTACAACCATTCTGGCTTTTGTCTGTATGATTGCTTCTTCCAACCGGACATCTGCCATCGTCAGCGGCTGCTCACTGTCATCAATGACCATGACCTTTGTACAGTCTGCACCTGCTGCAAGTAATCTTGGTTTTATGGTATCTCCAAGACCATCTTCTGCGGTCTGATAGATTACATTTACAGGTGCTTCCAGCTGTTGTAGTAACGCATTGTTTTCAGCATTTTCTGTATCAACCGTACCGCCTTCACTATCAATATTTGTTCTTTTATCTTTTGTTGAATTAACTGGAAGAATAGGCTCTCCTCTGGTCAGTTTTGCAATAATCTGAAGCACCATTGTCGTTTTTCCTTCTCCCGGATCTCCCTGTATAATTGTTACTTTTCCATAGGGAATAAATGGATAAAGCAGCCATTCAATCTGCTCCACTTCCACCGTATCCATGTTGATGAGTTTCAGTTCCGGTTCCAGCCTTTTCTGTACTGTTTTATTTGTTTCTGTTCTTTTGTTTTCCATCAAATCCTCCTTATTTTCCCGTTGAAAGAAAGAGTGGTTTTTGATAGAATACTCATAGAAGTTTTTTGGAAGAGTATTCTACCAAATCCCTGCCTTTAGGTGTTTGCCGACACTTAAAGGCTTTTTTATTCCGCTTTCATTCCAGCCATTGTTATTGTGATAAGCCGAATCACTTCCAATAAATCCTCCGGCGCATCTTCTCCTTTTTTTAGACGTTTCAGCTCGCCCAGTACCTTTTCAAGTTCCTTCTTCAAAGCTTTATACACCCTGGGATTTCCTGTAACCACAACTTCTTTTTCCTGCAATCTTCGGATAATATATTCTTGTTTGGTTAATCCCGATAGCCGTACTGCCGTCTCCAGAAGTTCATCTTCCTCTGGTGACATTCGAAACGCTACAACCTTATTTCTCCAACGTCCCTGCTGATCCAGACATTTAGCCGACATTTGCAAGTCCTCCTTCCACTTCATTTAATTCTTTATCCATATTTTCCGCATCCAGCTGCTCTGCCATGTCCTGCTGTACCGACGGAAACAGATGTGCATACCGGTAAGTAATCTTTTCTGCTGAATGTCCAACCCTTTTTCCGATTGCTAGTGCGGTATACCCCATATTGATCAACAGGGATACATGACTATGCCTGAGATCATGAACTCTGATTTTCTTTACCCCACTCGCTTTACAGCCTCTTTCCATCTCATGATTCAGATAATATTTTGTTACCGGAAAAATGCGGTCGTCAGGCTTTAAACTGTAATATAATTTCAGGCAGTCCTGCATTTCATCACACAGAAACTGTGGCATTATGACTGTCCGTACACTGTTCTTTGTCTTTGGCGTACTGATTACATCTTCTCCTTTCAAACGCTGATAGGACTTATTGATCCGAAGCGTTTTCTTTTTGAAATTAAAATCTGTTGGTGTTAAAGCAAGCAGCTCGCCCGAACGAATTCCACACCAGTAAAGCAGTTGAAAAGCATAGTAGGAAAGAGGTTTGTCCATCATTTCTTCTGCAAATCGCTTATACTCCTCTTTTGTCCAGAACAACATTTCCTTGCCTTCTTCTTCTCCCAGTGCCCCAGCTTTTCTTGCCGGATTAGTGCTAAGATCGTAATATTTCACTGCATGATTAAAAATAGTGCTTAATTGTCCATGTATCGTTTTCAGATACGTTGGCGAAAGCGGTTTTCCTGTTTTCGTTTTCAGTTTTCTCATCTGGTTATGCCAGTCCATCACATCTTTAGCTGTAATTTCCGATACTTTACGTTTTCCAAGATACGGAAGAATCTTTTTCTGAATAATATTTTCTTTTGTAAGCCAGGTACTCTGCTTCAAAGAAGGTCTGACATCTTCTTCATACATAGTGCAAAAGCTTTCCATTGTCATATCCACGCTTGCTTTCTTCTGTAATTTGAATTGTAATTCCCAGTCCGCAGCTTCTTTTCTTGTAGAAAATCCTCGTTTGCATTTCTGTTTTCTTGCACCTGTCCAGTCCTGATAACGAATCATTACATACCAGGTGCCATTGTCATTCTTGTAAATTGCCATTCCTAATTCCTCCCATCATTCGATCTTGTTCCATAGAACTGCTCATAAAAATACTTCCGGTCAACTTTTCCTGCGATTGTCTGACATCCCATTGCCTGCAATTCCCTGTTTAGCCTTTTCATCAGCTTGTATGCATAGGACTCCGATACTTCCAGGACTTCCATGACCTCTTTCACATTCATAAACATTTTACTCATAGAAAATTTCTCCTTTCTTTTTACTATACTATTTTGTATGGGTTGAATTATACTATACTATTCTGTATGGGTCAAGTACTTTCAATACATTTACCCATACTTTTTTGTATGGATTTTCTTGTCTCTACCATTTGGATATGCTATACTCAACCTATCAAGAAAAAGACAGGAGATATAAACATATGGCAATAGGCGAAAGAATCCACCATTTCAGACTTCTGCGTGGTTTCACGCAGAAATATTTGGGTCAACAGCTGGGATTCAGTGATTCACAGGCTGATGTCCGCATTGCACAGTATGAAAAAGGGGCACGCAGTCCAAAAGAAAAATATCTGAACGCATTGGCTGATATTTTTGAAGTATCCCCTCATGCTCTTGCTGTCCCGGATATTGACAGTTACGTTGGACTGATGCATACCTTATTTACCTTAGAAGACCTTTACGGGCTTCACATTGATGAGATTGACGGAGAACTTTGTCTCCGGCTGGACAAGGCCAAGGGAACCACCTACCTTTCCATGTTCGATATGTTCCATGCGTGGCAGGAACAGGCAGAAAAGCTCAAATCCGGCGAGATCACTCAGGAAGAATATGATCAGTGGCGTTACAACTATCCAAAAAACGCAAAATAAAAGCCGACGAAAAAAGGCCTTACCAAATTGATTTCACTCAATTCAGTAAGACCTTTTTTGTCGGTTTCACACATATTACTCGATAACCACAGGATACCTGATAAATAATGCCAAAATATCCAGTGTTATCATTTTGTTATCAAATAGAACTTTATCTGCCCGGAAACGCCCTGTTTATAAGGCTTTCCAGAAATTTTTTAATTATTCAAACTCAATCGTTCCAGGTGGTTTACTCGTTAAATCATAGAATACACGATTTACACCTTTCACCTCGTTAATAATTCTGCTCATTACCTTATTTAACACCTCATAAGGGAGCTCTGCTGCTTCTGCAGTCATAAAGTCAATGGTCTTTACAGCGCGAAGTGCGACAGCATAATCATAAGTTCTCTCATCACCCATAACACCAACAGAACGCATATTGGTCAGTGCTGCAAAGTACTGGTTGATATCCTGATCCAGCCCAGCTTTTGCAATCTCTTCTCTGTAAATTGCATCTGCATCTTGGACGATACGAACCTTCTCCTCTGTAACTTCACCTATAATACGAATACCAAGTCCCGGTCCCGGAAACGGCTGACGGAATACCAGTCTCTCCGGAATTCCAAGCTCCAGTCCGGCTTTACGAACCTCATCTTTGAACAGGTCACGTAACGGCTCAATGATTTCTTTGAAATCTACATACTCCGGAAGTCCTCCTACGTTGTGGTGCGATTTGATAACTGCAGACTCGCCGCCTAAACCACTCTCTACAACGTCTGGGTAAATGGTTCCCTGTGCCAGGAAATCAACGGCACCAATTTTCTTTGCTTCCTCTTCAAAAATACGAATGAACTCTTCACCGATAATTTTACGTTTTGCTTCCGGTTCTGTTACGCCGGCAAGCTTGTCATAATATCTCTGTTGTGCATTAACACGGATGAAGTTCAAATCAAACTGTCCTTCTGGGCCGAATACAGCTTCTACCTCATCGCCTTCATCTTTACGAAGCAAACCGTGATCCACGAATACACAAGTCAGTTGTTTTCCAATTGCTCTGGAAAGAAGTCCTGCTGCAACAGAAGAATCTACACCACCGGATAATGCAAGCAGTACACGTCCATCGCCAACTTTTGCCCGGATATCTTTAATGGTATTCTCTACGAATGCATCCATCTTCCAGTCACCGGCACATCCACATACTTCATATACAAAGTTAGACAACATTGTCTTACCTTCTACTGTATGGAGTACTTCCGGATGGAACTGAATGGCATACAGTTTTTTCTCCTCACACTCTGCTGCTGCCACTGGGCAGTCCGCTGTATGAGCAGTAATGGTAAATCCCGGAGCTGTTTTTGAAATATAATCAAAATGGCTCATCCAACAAATTGTTGATGGGGATACGTTGTGAAATAATTTGGAACTATTCTCCACAAACACCTCTGTTTTACCATACTCACGCACCTCGGCGCGTTCCACTTTCCCACCTAAAATATGTTGCATCAGCTGAGCACCATAGCAAAGACCAAGTACCGGGATTCCAAGTTCAAACAACTCTTTTGTATAAGTCGGTGAATCTGCTTCGTAGCAGCTGTTCGGTCCTCCGGTCAAAATGATTCCCTTTGGATTCATAGATTTGATCTTTTCGATATCAGTCTTATAGGAATAAATCTCGCAGTACACATTGCACTCACGGACACGACGTGCCACCAGCTGGTTGTACTGTCCGCCGAAATCAATCACTATGACAGTTTCTCTGTTCATTGGATCGTTTCCTCCTTCGCAATAAATTATTTACATCATATATCTGTCATGGCCGAATTCACTTTTTATTATATATATTTTTTTGCTTTCCCATCAGGGAAAATAATCCGCCACCCTTTCTATTATATATTACTTTCACACCACTTTACAAGAGGAACAACTGAAAAAATATTTGCAAGCTGATTTTTTCATAGTATAATAAAAGATACACCACTTTACAATCTTTTCATTTTAAAATATGATACAGCACTTTCTGCTGCATCATAAGCTTGGTAAAATCATTCCAAATAGAAAGTTGTAAACCGGTGTAAGAGACAGTAAAACTATTTTTACGGATCTGCTGCAATGTCTTCTACATAGACATGCAAAAATTTTGTTATAGGAGGATGATACTATCATGGAAACATTCAAAACAATGACTTGTCGAAAATCTGTCAGAAGCTACAAGTCTACTTTATCAGATGCAAATTTACAAAAAATCCTGATGGCCGCACAGGCTGCTCCGATTGGAATGGGCAAATATGACACTATGCATATGACCGTTATCCGCAATACAGAATTATTACAGGAATTAGACCGCAATGCTGCTGAATTTTTCGGCGATCCATCCCGGACACCGCTTTACAATGCGCCTTGTCTCGTAGTAATTTCCACACCGATTGCAAATCCTGCAATGGCAAATGTACCGTATTCCAATGCAGCCATGATGGCAGAACATATGTGCCTGCTTGCAACTGATCTCGGTATCGGAAGCTGTAACATCTGGGGTGCGATTGCTGCATTAAATACCAAACCGGAACTTGTAGCAAAACTTGGACTTCCGGAAGGCCATGTACCATGCTGCGCCGTAACACTTGGTGATACAGATGATACCTTCGCAGAACGTGAGATTCCGGCTGATCGTATCGCAGTATCTTATATTAATTAATCATAATATTTCATCTCAGACTGAGATAAAATAATGAGCAGACTGGAAATCAAACATTTTCGCCTGCTCATTTATTTGCTTGTTTTTTATTTACACCAGTTTATATTTTTTCAGCTGCTGTCTGCGTTCCCTGTAATCCGGACAGTATTTCTCTACTTCAGCCCAGAACTCCTTCGAATGATCCATATACCGTCGGTGTGCAAGTTCATGAATTACAACATAATCTAACAATTCATCCGGCAAATAGTATAATTGATAGTTAAAATTTAGATTTCCTTTTGAGCTGCAGCTTCCCCATCTTGTTTTTTGATTTCGAATCGTAATCCACCTGATTGTCACTCCCATTGCTTTTTTATAAGCATTTACCCGGCTTTCAATCTTTTTCTTTATTTTTTCCAGTTCATCACGGGATAATTCTCCCACCGGAACAGCACCGGTCTCCTGCCGCTGTTCCATTCGCGTCTGCATCTGCTCCACTTTTTTCCAGATCCATGCATGTTCGCTGTCCAGAAACTTCTGTAACGCATCTGCCGATAATTGATTCGGAATCCGAAGCACTGCATCGCCATTTTCGCACACCTGGAGCCCGATCGTTTTCCTTGCAGATCTGACAACAGAAAGTACTAATGTCTGATTTTCTTTTTGCAATTCTATATTTCTATAAATATTCAAGCTCTTTCTACTCCAACAATTTTATTTCATCGAAAGACTTCTAGCTCAGTACTAATATCAATATTCCTTTTCCTAGATATACCCTTTTATTATTCCTTCAACAGGCAGTATATATTGAATTTGTCGCTTTATTTTATCTTTTTTACTGGTGTCATTCTACATTTGATATCCACACACAGTTAAAAAAGCCATACTCTTTCTCAGCCTTCAAGTGGCTGCAGAGAAAAATCCTTCCTATGTTCCGCTGTGACCACCATATGGCAGTCTTGCTGAAAAGTCACCAACTGCTGGCAGACATCCGCAGCTCCCGTCAGAATACCCGATGGACTTATGACAGAGAAATAGTCCATTCCCTGTATCAGTCCGACACCTGTATATTTTACATAACTTTCTTTGTATGCCCATAGTTTGCAAAAATGCGAATATCCGTTTTTTTCCAGCCATGCTACTTCCAGTGGATGATAAAAACGTCTGGCCAGACGTTCCGCCCGGCAATGTCGTTCCTGCTGGATATCCAACCCGACTTCTTCAGTGCTGACGGCACAGCTCCACCAATCTCCGCTATGGGATATGGAAAAATGAATGCTTTCCGCATTTTGAAACCTGGGTTTTTTCTTCTGCTCTGCAGATGCCAGTATCAGTGTTTCCGGAAGCAGTAGTGCATTCTCCCGTGCGTACCGACGAACTGCCTGCTCTAGAAGTGTATGAGAATTTTTCTCCTTCGCATTCCACTTCTGATAATAAATCGCTATATCCATCTTTTATTTGCCCCGCTGTTTCTTTCTCTTATCAGAATACCTTCCGATGCACGCTGATATTGAAAAAACAATACTATTCAGCTACCAGTCAGAAACTGGTTTTGTCTTCACCTTTCACCTTTATTTCTGGTATTTGTCATATAATTTTTTAAATGCCGGCACACTTCTTTTTGCAACATCAGCCGGTACACAATAAGAGACACGTACCCAGCCCGGTCCATAAAAAGCGGTACCCGGTGCCATAAGAATTTTTTCTTCTTTTGCACGCTCACAAAACTTCGTATCATCCTCTTCCAGTGCTTTTACAAAAAGATAAAATGCTCCATCCGGATGAATACAAGTGTATCCAATCTCAGTCAGTGCATGATACAGAATGTCCCTTGTTTCCTGATAAATGCCGATGTCCACGGATGCATCCACACATTTCAGCAGCATTTTCTGCTGAAGAGACGGTGCATTGACATAGCCAAGATAACGCATGGAGGCTGTCATTCCTGCAATCAGATCTTCATAATCCTGCACACAGGATTCCATTGCGATATAGCCGATACGTTCACCCGGAATAGACAATGCTTTGCTGTAAGAATATACCACGATGGTATTCTCGTAGTAATGAGTCAGATATGGCACTTCAATATCATATGCCAGCTTCCGGTACGGTTCATCGGAAACCAGATAGATTGGATGACCATACTCCTCCTGTTTTTTCTTCAGAATATCTGTTACCATACGGATAGACTCTTCTGTATATACTGCCCCTGTTGGATTATTCGGTGTATTAATCAGTACAAACCTGGTTTTTGGTGACAATGCAGCTTCAAAAGTTTCCGGGTCCGGCTGCAATGTCTCCATATTACATAATGCCGGCACGAGTTTACCATACAGCGTCTCCACATAGCTTTTATACTCCCAGAAATATGGTGCAAACGTAACCACCTCGTCTCCGTTATCCAGCAAAGAATTTGCAATAACTACAATCGCTGCTGCTGCGCCACTAGTCATGATAATTCCCTGCTCGGTATAGTGACAGTCATATTTTCCATTTAAATAATTTGCGATATGTCTGCGCACTTCCGGATGTCCCACATTTGCCGGATAACCATGCAGTGCCAGCGGTTTTTCTGTATCCAGAATTTCTTTCATCGCCTCATTCACTGCCGCCGGAGGCTCTACGCTCGGATTGCCAATGGTAAAATTAAATATATTCTCCGAGCCGTAAATCGCAGCCATTTTTTTACCTTCTTCAAAAATATCACGGATGCAAATAGATGAATCCAGTGATCCTCTTAATCTTTTTGATATCATAATCTATATCCTCCAAATCCCCTGTTCTTTTTCACGTCAACGCTTTAATTCGCCATACTTTTTATATCTTAGCACAATTTTTAATAAAAAAAAAGGTTTCTTTACATCCAATTCGTTTTTTGCTATACTTTTTACATAACAAAGCGATACACACCATTCGTATGCCACGGCATACCAGTGGTTATCAATCAGGATAAGATCTTTCCAGCATTTACAGAAAGGGATTATCAGGAATGCCCCAAACATTCTTAATTTTTTCAAAACAGGAGAAGGTAAATGTCAAATCAGGAAATCAGCAAATATGATGCACTCAATCAGCCTGCTGAAAATAAACAGCAGCAGGCTTATCAACAGATAAAACAGGACATACTGAATAATACATATCCGGAAGGAACCGTTATGGTGGAACGCAAATTATGCGATATTTACCATGTCAGCCGCTCTCCGATCCGCAACGCCCTTCAGCAACTGACACACGAAGGTCTGCTGTCTTTCGTTCCTGGCAAAGGAACCGTAGTGGCATCTTTTACTACGGAAGACATTCTGGAAGTGTATGATCTGATTGAACTGCTGCAGGTATATGCCGTAGCAGCATTTCTAAATAAGTACAATGATCTGGCAGTTGATGCCATGGAAATAGCACTCCGGAACATGGAAAAATCATTAAACGAACATGATATATTCCAATGTACCCGATGGGATCAGAAATTCCATGAACTTCTGATCGGTTATGCCGGAAACAAACGCCTGGAAACAATTTATGACCAGCTAGACTGTCAGCAGATGCTGTTCATCTCCACCATTCTGGATGACACAGAGCGTGCCAGCCAGTCTTTCGCAGAACACTCTGCGATTCTGGCAGCTATAAAAGAAAAAGATGTACAGATTGCCCAGGACTGTATCCGAAAGCATTATTACCATATCAAACAATACTACATCAACAAACTGCTTAGCAGAATCCATATTTAATTTCAGGAGGTACTATCATTATGGAATTACAGACATTACAAAAAGACATGATTGCAGCAATGAAGGCAAAAGACAAAGTCCGCAAAGATGCTATCTCTTCTCTTGTATCCGCAGTCAAAAAAGTGGCTATCGATGAAGGATGTCGGGATGATATCAAACCGGAACTGGTTGACCGTGTCATCTTAAAAGAATTAAAGAGTGTCAAAGAACAGGTAGACACCTGCCCGGCAGACCGGACAGATCTGAAAGATGAATATCAGGCACGCTATGACATCATCAATGAATATGCACCAAAGCTTCTGTCTGCAGAAGAAGTTAAAATAATTCTGACAGAACGTTTCGCTGATGTCCTTGCCACAAAAAACAAAGGTCAGATCATGAAAGCTGTCATGGCTGAATTAAAAGGAAAAGCAGACGGTAAAGTTATCAACCAGGTAGTTGCTGAACTTTGCAAATAAACTTTTTTAAAGATGTTTTAAAAAAATCCCGATGCACATTGTTATCTCAATGCGCATCGGGATTTTTGATTTTCATATTTCAATACTTAAACTAGAAAATTCTTCTTACTGTTAAGATTGTTTTGTAATGTACATTGCCGGAAATCTTAATACCGGTAGATGGGGAGCTTGCATGAACAATCTGTCCACCACCCATGTAAATAGCAACGTGTCCACTGTAACATACAATATCACCCGGCTGCATGTCGGATACAGATACCTCACGTCCTACACCTCTCATTGCGGAAGAAGAATGCGGTAAGGACACACCAAAGTGTGCATATACACTCATGATAAATCCAGAACAGTCAGCACCATTTGTCAGACTGGTTCCACCCCATACATATGGATTTCCAACAAACTGACATGCATAATTTACAACTGCAGAACCGGATCCGGATCCTGTACTTGCACTTCCGGAATTAGAACTTGTTGTATTGTGCTTTTTGTTGCTTGATGCAGCAGAAGAATTATTTGACACACTGGATGCACCTGCAGTCACTCTGACAGTCTGTGCTGCTGCCAGTTCCTGTGCAATGATTGCATTCTGCTGGTCAATGGTCTGCTTATACTGTGCGGCCAGTGACTGTGCCTCTGCCAGCTTGCTGCCGAAATTGTCCATCTGGCTGCTCTTCTCAGCTTTCAGCGTCTCTAACTGCTGCTGCTGTTCCTGATATGTAGCCTGATTTTCTTCCAACTCCTGTTTCTCTTCTTCTACCTGAGCCACAAGATTAGCAACTTCTGTCTTGGTATTCTGATACTCAACCAGAAGGTTACGATCATAATCATATACTTTTGAGAAATTCTCTACTTTGTTCAATACATCTGCAAAGTTCTGTGCACCTACCAGTGCATCCAGGAAAGAACTGTCACCATTTTCATACATATAACGAATTCTTTCTTTCATGGAACCGTACTGCTCAGCTTCTTTTGCTTTTGCAGTTTCTAAATCTGCCTCTGCCTGTGCCAGTTCTACTTTCTTGTTCTCAATCTCGCCGGCTACAACATCTAAATCTACTAATACCTGTACCAGCTCAGAATCTACCTGATTAATCTGAGACTGCAGTGCTGACTGCTGGCTCTTAATGCTGTCAATCTGACTGTTTACAGAATTCAAATTACTCTGTGCCTGATTTTTCTGGTTTTTTGCCTTTGAAAGAGTGGTTGCACCTGCCATCTGTGTACCGGAAATCGCAAGAACAACAACCAATCCCATTGCAATTAATTTCTTCTTCATATATTGAAATACTCCTTCGTAAGTGTTCCTTTTTTCGTTTCCTTATGGATTATAACACCTCTCTGTCACAATTTCAACCGAAAGAACACCATTTTAGAAATATTTCATACTGTTTTGTAATATTTTTGTAATATTTATACGTTATTTTTTCACAACCAAAAGTTTCATTCCATCTGTTCTTTTCTCTTCTGACAGTTCATTAACTGTTTTGATATCCTGTACCGTCGTATGGAATTTCTTGGCAATATTCCACAGATCATCCGGCTTCTGCAGTCTGATACCTGCGATACCGGGAATGTGGTTCAGCCAGTTTATATCATACTCCCTATCCTCTGTTCCGGTGATCAGTTCAGACTGTTTTTCCTTTGTGATCAACGTCTCTATATCCACCACGGCCTGTACTTCCAGCTCCGTTCCGCTCTTCATCAGAAATGACAGATGTGCAAGACCCGTCTGCAGTTCTACTTGATAAGAGGACTTCATCTCCGGTATCTCTACATCATACTGGAATGGCACCAGACCTTCCGCAGCTCCTACCGGAGCCGCATCTGAACTGGTCAGATACAGAATACTGACCCACACCGTTCCTTCCACATGAATGCCCTGCTCTGTAACTTCCCAGTGTTCCGCTTCCACAGTGCCGAAGCCTGCACCAAGCTGCAAAATCTCAGCTTCCTGTTTTTCTATTTCAATACTGTCATTCACACGGCACCTTGCACTATTCTTCATATGAAGCTGCGGAAATTTCACCTGCTTTGTCTGCAGCTGCAACTGTCTCTCCAGTGAATAGGCATCAACAAGCTGCTCCCGTTTCACTTCCCGGTAAAGCCGCAATTCCACAGGCGTATCTGCCTCCAGCAAAAGCATCCGTTCCTCCCCGTCTGTATCCTCCTGCACCCGGCAGATCATCACCGGTTCCTGCCCGGACACACAGGGAATCATATCGCTCTCTGCCTCTGCCACATCCAGCTCATACTGATAGGGAACCCTCAATTCCAGCCACTGCAGCCGGTCTTCTTCCATTCCAAGATAGAGCAAAAAAATCTGGATTTCTCCCTGCACCTGCACATTTCCCTGATTTACCCGTATTTCCCTGCCAAGCAGCTGATGCTGCTGCCAGAGCAACTGGCGGATATTTGGCTTGTTGGAAGGCAGTCGCACTTCCTCTTTCAGGTTCCACCTTTCCGTGCCCCGATAGCAGAGTTCCAGATATACTTCCGTATTATGTAATTCTTCCAAAGGATACTCGCTATCAATCGCCACCGGAATATTCAGTTCCACTCGTTCCCGCGCCCATACTTTTATCTCCACCAGTGCACGGATATTCAGTTTTCTTGCATTTATCATACGCACTGTCAGATCTTCCAGAATGGCTTCCGTCTGCGCCATGTCAAATTCCTTTGCTTCGTCCAGCGTCATCATCTCATGAAATGGAATTTCTCCTTCCAGACTACAGATATTCCATTCATTCTGCCCGGTTCGGTACAGCACCCGAAACTGCAGTGTCCCCTGTACCTGCACATGCCCCTGACTGCATTTTGTCTCATCCATACGAATCTGCCCCCGGCTCAGGATCACAGAGAAAAAATCCGGCAGATAGTCCGGCAGATGATACGTCTCATCAAACGTCAGCTGTGTTGTTGCCGGTCCTTTTTTCTCTTCTGTATAGACTTTTTCTGTTCTCAGCTCCATACTTACATCCACTCCCATTTCCTATTCAAATACTACATTTTCTGTCAGTCTCTCCGTCTTTACCACAATATACGGATAGCTGACACATTTTTCCACTTTGGCACCATTTTCCGGTCCGATAAGATCCGTCTCAAAATAAATTGCATTTTCTGCCAGATACAATGCCTGCACCTGTATGCTGTAACCTCCGGTCTCCTGCATTCCGAAACCATGCACGATATACAGCGCATCATCAAGCAGATATGTCATTTTAAAATCCTCTGCTTTTCGTGCCTCAATTTCTGTCTTCAGTTCCTCTGGCAATTCCGCTTCTCCCACCACGGTATAATCCAGATCCCGCAGTTTCTCTACTCCGGTCTTTTTCCATCCACATCCACCAATGCCTGTACTGACCAGACATATAAAAATTGCCGAAAAAAGCACAAATACACTCCAATTTCGTCGTTTTGCATCTAATTGCTCTGTATTTCCTTTTCTATACGCCACCATCCTCTTTTTTTTATTCATCTGCTGCCCCACATACGTTCTTAGTCTATTGTATTTATGAAAATAAAAAATATGCATGGATTTATGAAAAACTATCTGTTATACTAGATAAGTATTTTTGAATTTAACATCTGGAGGAAATATTATGTTACGAACAATTCTCGCCGTTTTGTTCGCTGTATGCTATCTCATTCTCGGTATTCCGGTTTTGTTTGTGGAATGGCTGATTGGAAAAAAGAACCCGCATCTGCGCGATATCAGCAGTCTGCGGATGGTACAGTGGGCATTTCGGGTCATCTACCGGATCTGTGGCGTTAAACTGACTATTATCGGTCAGGAAAACGTTCCGAAAGATACACCGGTGCTGTATGTGGCAAACCACAACAGCTATTTTGACATCATTATTACGTATGCACTCTGCAAAAATCTGACAGGCTACATTGCCAAAGATTCACTGGAAAAAGTGCCGCTGCTGAACATCTGGATGAAACGACTTTACTGCTTGTTTCTGAAACGTGATGACATGAAAGCCAGCCTGAAAACCATTCTGCAGGCTATCGAATATGTCAAACAGGGCGTTTCCATCTGCATTTTCCCGGAAGGCACCCGCGGAGACAGCGATGAAATGGCACCATTTAAAGAAGGCAGTCTGAAAATCGCTGAAAAGGCCGGATGTCCGATCATTCCAATGGCGATCACACACACACGTGACATCATTAAGGATCACATACCATTTGTAAAACCAACCCATGTCACGATTCAGTATGGTACGCCGGTTTATCCAAACGAACTGCCAAAAGAAGAAAAACGTGCTCTGGGACGTTATACACAGAATATCATTCAGGAAATGCTGGACCATGAAAAAGCCGGAAGCTTATAAGCTTCCGGCTCTTTTTTATCTTATTCCTCCCAGGCTTTACAAATTGCCTCCACTACCTTGGAAAATTCCATAAAGTGGGATGCTTTTACCAGAACGGTGTCTCCATTTCTCAGGTAAGGCACCAGTGCAAGCATCATCTTATCCAGCGTTTTGAAATACATGACCTGTGTATGTCCGCGCTGTGCCCCTTTTGCCAGTTCCTCGCTGAGTGTTCCGCAACAGAATAAAACGTCAACCCCCTGATTTGCTGCATATTTTCCAACTTCATAGTGCATTTCACACTCATTTTCACCCAACTCACCCATATCTCCAAGGACCGCAATCTTACGACCGTCTGCCTGAGCCAGCACATCCAGAGATGCCTTCATGGATACCGGATTTGCATTATAGCAGTCATCAATAACCAGCAGTTCTCCCACCGTAATTAGATTTGTACGTCCGGCAATGGTTTTTGCATGACTGATACCCTCGCAGATTTCCTCATTTGTAAGTCCCATGATGCGTCCCACACAGGCTGCCGCACAGGCATTATATACATTGTGTACTCCAGGAATCGGTTCATGGATCTGACAATCTTCTTCCGGAAAATGCAATACTGCATTCAATCCACGCAATCCTTTGTTCTCGATTTCGTCAGCTGTCACTTCATATGTAATATCCGCTGCCGGTGCGGTTCCGTCTTCTACATGATAGAAAATCGGTTTCACACCATGTGCCTCGGAGACCGTAATGAGTTTATCGTCATTTCCGTTCAGCACGATATGTCCGTCCGGTTTCAGGAAATCAAAAATCTCTGATTTCGCCCGGAGCACACCGTCACGATCGATGAGATTTTCCAGATGACACTGACCGATATTTGTCATAACGCAGATGTCCGGTTTTGCTACTTTAGCGATCCGATGCATCTCGCCAAACTCGGAAATACCCATCTCAACAACAGCTGCTTCATGCTCTCTGCGGATGCGCAGAATTGTCAGCGGCAGTCCGATTTCATTATTAAAGTTTCCTTCTGTCTTCAGGACATTATATTTCTGTTCCAAAACAGCAGAAATCATCTCTTTTGTACTTGTTTTTCCAACACTTCCCGTAATCCCGATAATTTTGATTGCAAGCGTGGAGCGGTAAAATTCTGCAATATCCTTTAACGCCTGCTCGCTGGATGCTACCAGAATGTACGGTCCTGCCGGATTTTCCAACGGTTCCTCAGACAAAACTGCCAGCGCGCCTTTTTCAAATACATCAGGGATAAAACGGTGACCGTCCACACGCTCGCCGCGAATCGGGATATACAGATAGCCCGGTTCCACCTGACGACTGTCAATGACTGCGCCGGTGATCTCACTGCCACGCAGGGTATCCTCTCCCACATAAGTACCGCCGCATGCTCGTGCGATATTTTCCAGTGTCATCTGCTGTAATGTATGATTATTCATGTTTTCCTCCGTATTTTTCCTGTGAAATCTGAATCAATCGTTCGCACAGATCTTCATACTTGATGCCAATCACGGCTGCCTCCTGCGGAAGCAGGCTGGTAGCTGTCATCCCCGGCAGTGTGTTTGCTTCCAGGCAGAACATCTCATTGTTCTCATTCAACAGGAAATCCATCCGCGCATAGGAATCCAGACCAAGTTCACGGCAGACTGCCACTGCATGTTTCTGCATTTCCTTTGCTACTTCTTCCGGCAGATCTGCCGGACAGGTCTCTACCGCACTTCCTGCTTTGTATTTGTTTTTGAAATCATAAAAGCCTTCTACCGGAGCGATTTCAATAACCGGAAGTGCCTGCATATCGATGACACCTACGGAAAATTCGCGTCCACAAATATAACTCTCGATCACGATATTGTCTTCATATTTAAAAGCCTCATCCAGTGCAGCTTCATATTCATCTGCAGTACGGACAATCGTAACACCGATACTGGAGCCGCCACAGCATGGTTTTACAACACACGGAAGCGTTAACCCGGTCTCTGAAAACGGAGTATGACGCTGTGTTTTACTCATTGCAATACCGTGCGGTGTCGGAATACCAGCTGCCTCAAACATTTTTTTTGAAATTCCTTTATCCATGGCAAGGGCACTTCCCAGATAACGGCTGCCTGTATACTGGATACCAAACAGATCAAAGGCTGCCTGTATCTTGCCGTTCTCTCCGTTTTCTCCATGCAGTGCCATAAATACAATATCTGCTGCCTGACAGATTTTAATTACATTCGGTCCGAAGAAACATGCTGACTGATCTTTTCGCATTGCTTTTACCTGTGCAATATCCGGTGCTTCACCCGGAATCTGCGCAACATCTGCACTTGCTTCTTCTGTATGATTAAAAATATCCGTGATATCTTCCTCTTCCTCATGATATCCCATAAAAACATCCAGCATGATAACGTTATGTCCTTTGGAACGCAATGCCTTACTTACCATTGTTCCTGTATTCAGTGAAACATCCCGCTCCGTGCTGAGTCCACCAGCTAAAACTACAATATTCATACTATATTAATCTCCTTAATATTATTTTTCTATATCTGAAGACAACTGCCCAGAACCGTATCTGCGCCATTGCACTTCTTCTTAGTTTAGCACATTTTTTTTATTTGTGAATGCCGCAAATATAAAATATTATAATTTTTTCTGATTTTCCAGTTATGCTATGGAACATAACTACAAACTACTATAATATTCCTTCTATAAACTTCAGCAGACAGCTCTGTTCTGCTAACATTTTATCAATCACACAGGCAAAGGCTTTTGCCTCTCCTGCTCTTTTTGTATCCCCGCGTTTTGTCATGCCGGAGGCCAACAGGGACAGCAGCATTGGAGCATAACGAAATTCTCCCGTCTGCACACAAAGAATCAATGCATCCCTGCAATATCTGATAGAACCGGGGTATTCTCCGATCAGGGAACTGAGATCCGCAAGCTGATAACAGACTGAAATATACGCCTGTTTCTGCCACCTCAGATTCAGATCAGCGGCAGTCAGATCCTCCAACAGCCTGCGAAGCTGTAAGATATCTCCGTCAAACTCCCGCAATCCGCTCCGACAGGCAACCAGAAGCTGCCGGATCAGTATCTCGCATGCTGTGTAGCTTCCGACTGCCTGACATCCGCTATCCTCATCCGCCAACGGCATTCCGCTCATCTCCAATATGCGCTGCAACAATTGTTCAATATTAACAGCTTCCCCGCCAGACCACCAGTGAAGTACTGTTTCTCCCAGACTGAGCCACTGTTGTTCCTGCCGGTTATTATCCCCGGAAAGTTCCCGGTACAACTCCAGCTGCTGCACCAGATGCATACGATTCCCAAGCCGGATTGCCAGTGCAATTTCTTCCTGTATTCGCTGACGCTGCAATTCCTGTTCCCCCACAAGCAGAATACAACGCCCCGGAAGTTCTCCCATCCGCTCCATCAAAGCCTCAAAAGTTCCGATTTTCGGACTGCAAATACCTCGCTCAATCTTCGACAATGTACTCACTGCACAAATGCCAAAAGCCAGATCCTCCTGCGTCATTCCATGCCGGATCCGCGCAGATCGCACCACTGAACCTATTTCATAACACTCCATTACAAAATCCCCCTGTTTTTTGACTAATTATATCATTTTAACGTTTGCGCACCTACCGTTCACTTGCACATCATAACCTCTCATTTGTATTGATTCATCCATGATTTTACATTCGACTGTTTCTATGATAAACTGGCATCAAAATCATAAAAAATCGATACGATTATTTTTTTAACAAAGGGGTTTTTATGAAAACAATATTGATCACCGGTGCTTCCCACGGAATCGGGAAAGCCATTGCCGAAAAACTTGCCGCCTGCGGTATGCGGCTCTTTTTAAACTGCCGCTCTTCTAAGGAAACCTTATATGAGTATGCGGTCAAACTGTCAGAAACATATCATGTTCCATGTACCCCGCTTTTTTATGATGTCTCAGATCATAAACAGGTACATGCCATGTTTGAAGAAATCTGTGCTCTGGGTGAAAGCATCGATATTCTGATCAACAACGCCGGTATTTCCCATATCGGCCTGCTCCAGGATATGAGCATCGAGGAATGGAATCAGGTACTGAACACCAATCTGACTTCGGCTTTTTCCTGCAGTAAATACGCAATCCCGGATATGATCACCCGCAAGCAGGGAAAGATCATCAATATTTCATCCATATGGGGATGCTCCGGTGCTTCCTGTGAAGTGGCTTACTCCGCCAGCAAAGGAGGACTGAACCTGTTCACACAGGCACTGGCCAAGGAACTTGCCCCAAGCAATATCCAGGTAAATGCCATCGCCTGCGGTGTCATCGATACCCGTATGAATGCCTGCTTCGATGCGGAAGAACGGTCAGAACTGGAAAATGAAATCCCTGCCGGAAGATTTGCGGCACCATCTGAGGTGGCAGACTTTGTGCAGCAGCTCATCGATGCTCCATCCTACCTCACCGGGCAGATCATATCCTTCGATGGAGGATATCTGTAATTATACAAATTCAAGTCGAACGCACGTGAGACTTGGTGCGTGATTCTGGTCAGCGAAAGCTGACATATTCTTCTCAGAATCACTGCACATCCTCGCGGAGCGTTTATCTCAGTCGGAGATTGAACTCCCACTGAGAAAGATTTGTTATTACTCACCTTGTAGAAGTGGGAGTCTCAACTCAGACTGAGATGAAATCGGAGAATTTCTCCACGATCGCCGGATGTGGAAAAATTCTCCGATTTTGCTGCTACACTATTTTTCGTTTTAAGCAGAGTAAAATTATCTTTTCTAAACTGTACTTTCTTTTGTCCTAAAGTGTCGTTTCCCGGCTTTTTCCTTTCTTCTGGACAATTTCTCTTTTTGCTTTTTTTCTTTTCGACTCATCTGTCTGCTGCGGATTGCTTCATCCAGTTTCCGGAACCGCTCTTCTTCCTGCTCCTCCTGTTCCTGCATCAGATAATTCATCTCTTTGATCACTTTCTCTCCGACATGCTCAGATACAGCCTGTCCCAATGCCTGATTGTTTTCTGCGATGGCATTTCGCACGATATCGTTCATCATCAACTGAAACTGCTCCAGCTTTGTCAGCCCTGCCGGTGCCGCATTGGTATGTGAAACTGCAACATGCATCTGCTGTCCGTCCTTTTCCGGCTCAGATTCTGTCTCACCGGACATAGTAGTGGTGTGCTCCTGCTGTTTCGCTTCTTCCAGATTCGGATTTTCATTGTGAAGCATCATCTTAATGGCCTTCAGCTGATATCCTTCTTCCTTCCATTTCTTGATCTGTCTGAACTGCTGTATGTTTTCTTCAGTATAGTAACGGTGTCCCATCTCATTGCGGGGGACATCCAGCTCCAGTTCCTCTTCCCAGTAACGTAACACATGCGACTCTACCTGCATCATATTCGCCGCATCTGAAATCATGTATCGTACTTTTTTCACGATAGAATCCTCCTTTATTACTGTTACAATGATTGTAGCACAATCATGACAGTTCTCAAGAAAATCTCATCGTAAAATTTCGACATAATTTCACAGAATAAGAAAGTCCCTATACGTTCCTTACATCCTGAGCAGAAAATATGCAGGTCTTTCTATACGATGTTTGTTATACTTCTGTCTGTTTGTTCTTCGGTCCCGGCTCTGCTTTGCTGATCTTCTTAAATGTGATCGTTACTTTAAACAGATCCCCATCCAGGTACAGATCAAATGTTCCGTCCTGCATTACTGTCAGGTTACGGGCGATCTCAAGGCCCAGACCGCTGCCCTCGGTACTTCGTGAGACATCTCCCCGTACAAAACGCTCCAGCAGTTCATCTGCTTTGAAGTTTAACGGACTCTCGGACACATTTTTCATGGAAAATACAACGGTATCGCCTTCCACACTTCCAGTTACATAAACTCTCGTTCCGGTCATCGCATATTTTGCTGCATTGTTGTAGAGATTTTCAATAACGCGGAACATCCGGCGGCCATCTGCCCGAATCAGCATCTGCTCCTCCGGCAGATCACAGATCAGATTCAGATTTTTTGCGGCAAATTTTTCTTCAAATTCACCGTTTGTCTGCTTGATCAGCTGCTTCAGGTTGATCTCCTGCATAGTCAGTGTAATGTTTCCGGAACTGATTTTAGAAGCCTCCACCAGATCCTCTGTCAACTGTTTCAGACGCAGTGCCTTTCTGTTTAAAATTTCAATGTAACCGGCAATCCGCTCATCCTGAATATTTTCTCTTTTCAAAATATCCACATAGTTGATAATGGAAGTTAACGGTGTCTTAATATCGTGAGACACGTTTGTGATCAAGTCTGTTTTCAGACGTTCACTCTTCATCTGATTATCCACAGCTTTCTCCACACCATCACGGACTTTGTTGATTTCTTCTGCCAGTTCCAGATTTTCTCCCGACATGTGCTCGGTATTGATACGGTAATCCAGATTACCTGCTGCCAGCTGTTGAATACCGTCCTTGATGGCTTCTTTTCCACTGGTGCTCTTCAACATTTTCAGATATACAAAAATATCAAACAATATCATCAGAAGAAAGAAGAAAAATGCCATTCCGCCCGCATAATGAAAACCGAATGCACAGATGATCCACATAAAAATTGTCTGCACGCCAAGCAATACTATATAGGCGATCAGAAGCTGTCTGTTTGCTTTCTGTGCACGATAAGAATTCTGAATGGTTTTTCTGGATGCATCCACAGTTCTTTTTATTGCATGCGCAATACTTGCAAGGATACTTCCGCCAAGTTTACCCTCTTTGATTCTTCGGCCGTAACTCTTCAGATTCCAGGCAAACAATGCGGTTGCCAGGACTCCGCAAATGGCACATCTTACCATAACATTTTCCGTTACCTGCGGCAGCATGCTGTAATAATAACTACTGTTACGGCTGACACAAGCAAATCCGGTTCCATATAAAACCACCAGTAATGTCCACAGAATGATATCCTTAAGCATCAAAAGTTCTATCGGAAATCTGTCCATAAGTACCGGATGAATCTTATCATCCTCCGGTTTCCGTCCGGTCTGCAGTGCAACCAGAACCAGCATCACGATTGCAAGAGCCAGGAACACCCACATAGCAACAAACACATTGATCTGCTTTTCTCCCGATGCACCTTGAAATGTGAGCTGTTCGGAAGTATTTTTATAAAATGCATAAAACATGGAATCAAAATAAGACGGTGATGTCTTACAATGATAATTTGTATCCAGCCCTACAAAGATCTTCCAGTTACCGTCTCCCAGGACATCACTGACGATTTCTTTCATTTCTTCGTTCATATAATGCACCGGAGTAGAAACCTCTCCGGCTGCCTCATCGATCATCAAATAAAAGATCTGATCCGGTGCAGAATAATTTTCTGTCAGATACTGTTCTTCCACCTGGGTCAGAGACATTGCCTGCTCCGTTTTCCATGCCGGCACATTGGTAAATACGCTGCCATCTTCTTCATTTACCAAATATACATATACATTCGTATTTGCAAACTGTTTTTCAATATTTTGGCTTTGCTCTACCAGTGCATGCACCTGACGGGCTGCATCCAGCAGATTGTCGTAATAAGTCGAAAGCAGATTCATCTGATCACTTGTCCTGGCATACTCTGCCAGTGTCATTCCGTTGATATTCTTAATAAACTTCTGCTCTATCTCAAGTCCGTTTCCATACAACACATCCGGACCATTGTTATAACATTTCACCTGATAGGACTCATATGCTTCCGGATGTCTGTTATCAGCGGTACCGCCATCATCACTTTCACTGATCCAGTCACTGATATCCACTGTCTCTATATTAACCGGCTGTGAACCATCCACAGCAGATTCTGTTTGCGCTTCCGTTGCAGCCACAGATGATTCATCATCTTCGGAATCTACGACATCATTTTCCTCGTATTCATCATACACATACTCATCTTTCGTCTCGGTCAGCCAGCGAAGGAACGGATAACCATCCGAATTATAAAACGCATCCAGATCGGACAATTTGTATTCCAGATTCGGATCTTTAGTTTCTGCCTTCACGCCACCATCTAAATTTGAAATATCTACGGTCAGATCACCGTTATAGGCTATTCCATTCAAAATCTTATTTTCAGATGCAAAGTTGTCCAGCTGACTATATACTTCCTGTCGCACATAGCGTTGGGCCTGCTCGCTGTCCACATAAGAAACCGGATTCATAATTTCCTGCACATTCATGCCCTCATATAATCCCAGAACGGACCATCCGGCGCAGACAGCAGTCAGTCCGCCAGCCACCAGCAGAATCGCCGTTGTCAGCGTCTTTGCCCACATGCTGTAAAAATGTTTTTTCTTCATAAGAATCTCCTGTTCTACTCGACTTTAATATCCTCCATCTTATAGCCGATTCCCCATACCACTTTCAGATAACGTGGTTCCTTAGGGTTAATTTCGATTTTTTCCCGGATATGCCGGATATGTACCGCCACTGTATTATCCGCATTGATAGCATCTTCATTCCAGATATTTTCATAAATCTGCTCAATAGAAAATACTCTTCCCTTATTTTTTGTCAGGAAAAGAAGGATATTATATTGAATTGGTGTTAATTTTTCTACAACTATGCCATCGACCGTCACCTGTTTCATATCATCATTGATCTCCAGACCACCCGTTTTATAAACATTCGACGTCGGTTCCTGCATCATTGTCCCCAACTTTGTATAACGACGCAGCTGTGATTTCACTCTTGCCACAAGCTCCAGTGAATTAAATGGTTTGGTCACATAATCATCGGCTCCTACATTCAATCCGAAAATCTTATCCGTATCCTCCGTCTTGGCTGAAAGGATAATAATCGGGATATTGGACTCTTCACGAATCTTTAAGGTTGCACGGATACCGTCCATACGCGGCATCATCACATCCATGATCAAAAGCTGTATATCATTTTTCCGCATCATCTCGATTGCCTGAATACCATCATATGCTTTTAAGATCCGGTACCCTTCCGGGGCCAGATAGATTTCAATGGCATCTACAATATCTTTGTCATCATCACATACTAAAATATTTATCATAATTTTTCACCTCCCCGCCATTATACTCGATTTGCATGCATTCGAAAAGGAATGTTTCCCGCAATTCCTTTATGCTGACACTTTAACAGACAATTCTTTCCGGAAACCACGCCAAATTCTTAACGATTTATGAAGATAACCAAAAAGATAAAGTCTTTATATTTTCAACAGGGTTTCTTAATGATTTGTTAATGATTGTAATTATAAATCCTAACATTTGCCTGCTATATTAGATACAACGAAAAAACGTACAGGGAGGAAACAATTATGCTGGTTACTATCACCCGTGTGATCAACTGGTCAATCTTATTTGCATTTATCGCATGTTTTTCTTATCAGATTGTCTACCTGATCGCACCTTATATTAAAAAAGAAAAAACACACAAGCCTTTGCAGATGCACCGTTACGCCGTACTGATTGCAGCAAGAAATGAAGAAAATGTCCTGGGTGGACTGCTTGACAGCATTCGCGCACAGAATTACCCGTCCGAACTGGTGGATATTTACGTCGTTGCGGACAACTGCACCGATACCACTGCTGAAATTGCTTATGCACACGGTGCCTATGTATATGAACGTTTTAACCGGGTCCAGATTGGAAAAGGATATGCCTTAAAGTACCTGCTGGATCAGATTTCCCTCAGTGATAATCTGGAAGATTACGACGGATTTTTTATCTTTGATGCAGATAATCTGCTGGATGAAAATTACATAGAAGAAATGAATATGACCTTCAATGACGGATATGATGCCGTCACCAGCTACCGTAATTCCAAAAACTTTGGTGATAACTGGATTTCCCATGGTTACGGTCTCTGGTTTTTACATGAAGCACAGTTTTTAAACCGCGGCAGAATGCGTATCGGCAACAGCTGTATGGTATCCGGCACCGGCTATATGATTTCCCGTGAACTCATTGAGAAAAATGATGGATGGAACTTCTTCCTGTTAACGGAAGATATTGAATTTACCGCTGACTGCATTGCAAACGGTGTAACGATTGGTTACTGTGAGCGCGCAGAATTCTATGATGAGCAGCCGACCAGACTTTCCGTATCCTGGCATCAGCGTATGCGCTGGGTAAAAGGTTATTTTCAGGTATATAAAAAGTATGGCCGACAGTTATTATCAAAAGTCGGCAAAAAAGGAGGCTTCTCCTGTTTTGACATGCTGATGTCCAATTTACCGGCCTTTATTCTAACTATGATAGCTACTTTTGCAGGACTGACCCTGACCATTCTGGCACTTCTGACCGCTCAGGATTTCACATCTGCCCTGCTCTGTGTCGGAAAATTCACGGTCAATACCTCTGCTGCAATGCTGGTACTTGGAATCTATACCACATTAACTGAGTGGAAACATATCCATATGGCATGGTACAGAAAAATCGGCTATATGTTCACATTTCCGATCTATATGCTGACTTATATTCCCATCGCTTTCATGGCAATGTTCAAGAAAGTAGAGTGGAAACCGATTGCGCACGGTTCCAGAGTGACAAAAACTCCGATTCGCACAATTGCATCCTGATTGGTCACAATTTCCGGCAAGAAAGCGTGCCGCAATAAAAGAAGCCGCCGTGGCAACGGTATTATCTGTACTAATCAGATAACTGCCATGCCACTGCGGCTCTATATACTTCAAGTCGAACGCACGTGAGACTTGGTGCGTGATTCTGGTCAGCGAAAGCTGAC
>ENA-OROR01000721-OROR01000721.1-human-gut-metagenome-genome-assembly--contig:-NODE-721-length-26767-cov-6.665656_pt1 | contig 26767 bp, 27 predicted proteins | sample MGYA00242135_ERZ509060 | MGnify/ENA primary metagenome ERZ509060 (study PRJEB26280, sample SAMEA2338742) | human gut metagenome | biome: human gut; feature: human-associated habitat; material: faeces... | reverse complement strand
CCATGGACAGGGAGTACATCAGGAACATGACCAGTGCGAAGATGGGCAGAGCCAGCACACGGTTGGTCACGATCTGGTCGATCTTATCGGAAACGGTCAGGTGCTCCACGCGGGCCTTCTTCTTGACGGCCTTGGAGACGACATCGTTGATGTAAGCGTAGCGCTGGTTGGTGATGATGCTCTCGGCGTCATCGTCCATCTCAGTCTCGCAGTCCTTGATGTGCTGGTCGATGTGATCCAGCAGGGCCTTATCGAGCTTCAGCTCATCCTGAACCTTGTCGTCACGCTCGAACAGCTTGACGGCATACCAGCGCAGGAAGCGGTCATCGACCTTGCCCTGAATGGACTCCTCGATGTGAGCGATGGCATGCTCGACGCTGCCGGTGAAGACGTGGGGCAGCTCAACAGCCTTGCCGGCCTTGGCAGCAGCCTCAGCCATCTGAGCGGCCTTTTCGCTGCCCTCGTTCTTCAGTGCGCTGATCTCAACTGCCTGACAGCCCAGCTCTGCGCTCAGCTTCTTCAGATCAATCTTATCGCCGTTCTTGCGAACGAGGTCGATCATGTTGACGGCCATGACAACGGGGATGCCCAGCTCGATCAGCTGGGTGGTCAGGTACAGGTTCCGCTCGATGTTGGTGCCATCGATGATGTTCAGGATGGCGTCGGGCTTCTCGTTGACCAGATAGCTGCGGGCCACGACCTCTTCCAAGGTGTAGGGGGACAGCGAGTAGATACCGGGCAGGTCCTGAATGATGACGTCTTTCTCGCCCTTCAGCTTGCCTTCCTTCTTCTCGACGGTAACGCCGGGCCAGTTGCCGACGTACTGGTTAGAGCCGGTCAGTGCATTGAACAGGGTGGTTTTACCGCAGTTCGGGTTGCCGGCCAGTGCGATCTTAATGCTCATTGTGTTCCTTTCCTCTCTATTCGGATCAAACCACTTCGATCATTTCAGCGTCGGCCTTACGCACACTCAGCTCGTAGTTGCGCACGGTCAGTTCCATGGGGTCGCCCAGCGGGGCCACCTTGCGGACATAGATCTCAACACCCTTGGTGATGCCCATGTCCATGATACGGCGCTTGACAGGGCCCTCGCCATGCAGACGAGCGACGGTGCACGTTTCGCCGACCTTGACATCTTTCAAAGTCTTCATATAGTTCCTCCTCTACTTGTCTTTATTTCAGCGACCATTCCAGTTTCGGAGCAGGTCCCAAACAGCGTTTCCGCTGTTTAGCCGATCATAATGCGGTTCGCCATGGTCTTGTCCAGTGCGATGCGGCTCTCCTTGACCTGTAAGATCAGGTTGCCCGCGATCTCGTTGACCACAGTGACCTCGCTTTCCACCACGAAGCCGAGCTCTGCCAGATGCTGACGGATCTCGTCCTTACCGGTGATCTTTTTGATGGTAACGGTCTCGCCCGCTTTTGCCATCGTCAAAGGCATCATACTTCATTCACCCTTTCTTCTCCCACGCATTTGGAAGCAGGTTTTCCAAATCGAGTTAGTCAGTCGTGACTATCAACACGGATAGTTTATACTTACTAACCTTTTTTGTCAACAATTTTTTCACAATTCAAGGTTAGTTCGTAGGAACAAACAGATTTTTTGCCTCCATTTTGTTCAGAATTCATTACTTTCAACAACGACACAGCCGCCCGATGCAGGGGTCAACTGCACCGGACGGCCGCGTGTCAAAAGGAGGATCTCTTCCCGTCAGGGCGTGGTGTCTCTGACGGGCGCCAAGGATAAAAAGAGAGTATTGGTAGGAAATGTCAAATTCAGGCCGCCACGGCAAGGCGGAAGATCGGCGTGCCGCTGTGGAACAGGCGCAGATACACTTTGGTGCACTTGTTCAATTGGGCAAACAGGCGCTCGGCGGCATCGCGGTCGCCGTAGGCCTTCCAGCAGCCGCAGCAGGTGAAGTTGCGACCCTGATTTTCGATGAAGCCCACCACATCGGTGAGCGGATAGCCCAGAAATACGCCGATCTCATGCGGAAACTCTGCTTCGCAGCACAACCGCCGCGCCATCTGCCGCAGCAGCGGTTCGCAGCCGCCATCTTCCGAGAGGGTATAGCCCTCCTGTGCCAGAAACGCACGGACATTTTCGTCCGCCAGCACTTCGCGCAGACGGCTCTCGCGGTACACATAGACCAGATACCGGTGGCTGCGGACGCAGCCCTTCAGCACCCGGACCCGGAGGCCCTTCTCACCCAGCCGCGCGTTCCAGCCGCGCACCCGCTCCGCGAGGTCTTTGCAGTCGCTCGTCTCGTAGCGAAACAGACCGGCAGCTTTCAGCCCGGCCAGCACAGGCGAGCATTGTTCGATCATTACCGTCTCAAAATTACGCTCCATGGCCGGTTTCCTCCGTTGTTTTGCTTTCCGATAGGGTGCCCGCATCGGGTCTTTCTATGCAGACGATGCAGAGTTTCACGGTTAGAATATTCTAACCAAAAATTCAAAAAGAACGCGGCTCGTCATTCTGCCGCTTCGTTCCGTCTTTAGGTTAGTCACTTCTAACGTGGCATTATCTTACCACAGCTTCGGGGGTGGTGTCAAGGGGAAATTTTAATTTCGTTGAAAAGCGTCATCTTTCATGTTATAGTACAGTTATCCACCCGAAAGAACCATCACAAGGAGAAGCCATGTCTTCCATTGATTTTTCCACGCTCACCCAAAAAATCGCCGCGCTGCTGGCGGCGCACCCGGAACAGCCCGTTCTCATCGCTCTGGACGGCCGCTGCGGCAGCGGTAAGACCACACTGGCCGGGCAGCTGGCGGAGCAGTTCCCGGCAAGCATCGTCTTCCACACCGACGACTACTATCTGCCGCCCGACCAGCGCATCCCGGATTGGGAAAAGACTCCCTGCGCCAACATGGACCTTGCCCGGCTGCGGGAAGAGCTGCTCCGCCCCGCCCGCGCCGGGGAACCGGTCTTCTACCGCGCCTACTCCTGCCGGGAGGGCGCTTACCGCCCCGGACAGTGCATTCCGGCCCAGCCGCTTTCTATCGTAGAGGGCAGCTACAGCCACCATCCTCTCCTCGCCGGCTGCTATGACCTCAAGGTATTCGTCACCTGCTCGCCCGCCGAGCAGACCCGCCGCCTCCAAGCGCGGGAGGGCGAGCGCTACTCCAGCTTCGCCGCACGGTGGATCCCGCTGGAAGAGGGGTATTTCAAGGAATACAGCATCGAGGAAAAAGCGGATCTCGTGCTCGATACGACCGGGCATTGTTAAGTTTTTGCAAATTTGTTTCCTGCTCCCCTGCAACCCGTGTCAATTTATGGTATAGTTAAATTGGAATAAGATTGACATCCAAGGCAAGGAGAGCAGCTATGGAGCACTTCGTTGAGTTTGAAAATGTTTCCAAATACTATCAGACTGGCTCGGTCCGCATCGCGGCAGCCGACCACCTGAATTTTTACGTAGACAAGGGCGAGTTCTGCATCATCGTCGGCCCGTCCGGCGCGGGCAAGACCACCCTGCTGAACATTTTAGGCGGCATGGACACCTGCGACGAGGGCCATGTCTGGCTGGACGGGCAGGACGTGAGCCACTTTACCGAGCGGGAGCTGACCACTTACCGCCGGTACGATGTGGGCTTCGTGTTCCAGTTCTATAACCTTGTGCAGAACCTGACCGCGCTGGAAAACGTGGAGCTGGCCAGCGAGATCTGCCGCGACCCGCTGGACCCTGCCGCCACGCTGGAAAGCGTGGGCCTCGGCGAACGGCTGAACAACTTCCCGGCCCAGCTCTCCGGCGGCGAGCAGCAGCGCGTCTCCATTGCACGCGCCCTCGCAAAAAATCCGAAGCTTCTGCTCTGCGACGAGCCCACCGGCGCGCTGGACTATAAGACCGGCAAGCAGGTGCTGGCCCTGCTCCAGCGCACCTGCCGCGAGACGGGCCGCACCGTCATCGTCATCACCCACAACACGGCCCTGACCGCCATGGCCGACCGGGTCATTCAGGTCAAGAGCGGACAGATCTTGTCCAACAAGGTCAACGAACACCCCGTGCCCGTGGAACAAATCGAGTGGTGAGCACCATGCAGAAAAGTTATCGCAAAAACATCCTGCGGGATTTCAAAGGCAATCTGAGCCGCTTTCTCTCCCTGTTCGGCATCGTGGCGCTGGGCGTCATAATCCTGACGGGTCTGGTCAGCTTTGCACCCAGTATGCGGATCGCGGGGCAGAAATATTACGTGGAGCAGAATGTTTTCGACCTCCGCATCCTTTCCACCCTCGGCCTGTCGGAGGACGACATCGCCGCCATTTCGGCCACCGACGGCGTCACCGCCGTGGAGGCGGTAAAGTATCTGGACGTGGAGGGGCACTGGTCCGGCACCGACGAGCCCGCCGTGGTGCGGGTACAGCAGCTCCCCGCTGACCCCGATGCCGACACCGCCGAAAACATGAACCGCTTGGTCTTACAGGCCGGCCAGATGCCCGAAGCTGCCGACGAGTGCGTCGTGCACGTGATGGGCCACGGCGAAGAAGTGCCCCTCGGCACCACGCTGACCCTGCCGGACGATACCGACGGCCTGACCCGCACGACTTACACCGTAGTCGGGCAGGTGCAGGACCCGCAGTATTTCTCCGCCAACCAAGAGACCTCCACCGCCGGGGACGGCGTGCTGGATGCCCTCGTCTTTGTGCCGGACAGAAGTCTGGATCTGGATTATTACACAGCCTGTTATGTCAAGGCCAAAAATGCCGATCAGTATGACAACTATTCCGACGAGTATCAGGCTGCCGTGGACGCCGTGGCCGACCGGCTGACCTCCATCAGCGGCGCCCAATGCGTCGCCCGCCGGGAAGCCCTTATCAAGGACGCCAACGCCAAGCTGGCCGACGCCAAGCAGACTTACAGCCAGCAAAAAGCCGACGCCGAACGCCAGTTCGCCGAGGCGGAGCAAAAATTGGCCGACGCCGAAGCGCAGCTCGTCTCCGCCAAGGCCCAGCTGGAACAGGGCGAAGCGGAGTACACCTCCGGTAAGGAACAGCTTGCCCAGCAGCAAGCCGCCCTGCCCGACACCATGCAGAGCGGCGCGGACGAGGTGCTGAGCGGCGAAGAGCAGGTCTTGGAATTCGAGGACCAGCTCCAGCAGATCGAGCTGCTGGTCAACCTGAAACAGGTAGCCGACCCGCTGCTGGGCTATGCTGAGACGGCCCTGAACAACGCCCAAAAGGCGCTGGACGAAGCCGAACCCGCCGACGAGGAGTACACCGAACTGCGGGATGCCCTCGCCAAGGCACAGGCTGCCTACGACAACATTTCAGGTCAGCTCAACGGCTATCAGCAGCAACTCGACGCCGGAAAACAGCAGATGTATGCGCAGGGACTTATCTCCTCGCCGAGCCTGTCCAACACCGAACTGGTCACCGAGGCGAAAGCCGCCCTGCGGAAGATGAAGCTTCAGCTCCTGCAGGGGCAGCTCCAGCTTTCCACCGGAACGGCCGCAGCGACCTCCGCCTTTGCGGCGGCGCAGCAGCAGCTTGCCGATGCCCGCACCCAGCTGGATGACGGCTGGGCCGAATACGATTCCGGTAAAGAGCAGTTGGAGGCTTCCCGCACCGAATACGAGACCCAGAAGGCCGAAGCCCAGCAAAAGCTCGCCGACGGCCAGAAGCAGATCGACGATGCCGAGGAGCAGATCAGCGACATCCAGAGCGGCACATGGTATGTGCTCGACCGGGGCAGCACCATGAGCTTCGCCAGCTTCGAGCAGTACGCCGACCGGATGGACGCCATCGCGCGGGTCTTCCCGGTGTTCTTCTTTCTTGTGGCGGCGCTGGTGGCTTCCACCACCATGACCCGCATGGTGGACGAGAACCGGCTGCAGATGGGCACCCTCAAGGCGCTGGGCTACTCCAACACCATGATCGCGGGCAAATATCTGCTCTACGGCCTTGCGGCCAGCGTTTCGGGCAGCGTCTTCGGCATGGTGGTGGGCTTCATCGTCTTCCCCACGATCATCTGGCAGGCTTACCAGACCATGATGTTCCAGATACCCACCTTTTCGCTCCAATTCTACCCCGGCATGGCGGCGGGCAGCGTGCTGCTCAGTGCTGCGGTCATCGGCATCGCCACATGGGAGTCGTGCCACGCCAGCCTGAAAGAAAAGACCGCCGCCCTCCTGCTGCCCCGCGCCCCCGTAGCGGGCAAGCGGATCTTCCTTGAGTACATCACTCCGCTGTGGAAGCACATGAGCTTCTCCCAGAAGACTACCGCCCGCAACCTGTTCCGGTACAAAAAACGCTTCTTCATGACGGTGCTGGGCGTAGCGGGCTGCACAGCCCTGCTCCTCATCGGCTTCGGCATTCAGGACTCCATCCTGCCCATGCTGACCAAGCAGACCACCGAGCTGAACCACAGCGACCTGACCATCTCCCTCAGCGACGAAAAGGCCTTCACTGTGGAAAACGGCGTGATCGATGTGCTGGACGCCAGCGCCGATGTCACCAGCTTCGGCCGCTTCTACACCAAGAGCGTCACCCTCTACAACGCCGACGGCGACCAGCAGACCATCAGCCTCGTTGCCGCCGAGGATGAGCGCCAGATGACCGATTACTTCACCTTCCGCACCCGGCAGGGGCACAAGGCCATCTCCTTTGATGACAGCAGCGTCATCCTGACGGAGAAGACCGCCGAGCTCCTCGGCCTTGCGGTGGGCGATCCCTTCGAAGTGGAGCTGAGCGACGGCAGCCGCCAGACCCTGACGCTGACCGGCATCACCGAGAACTACGTCTTCACCCGGCTTTACCTCTCCCAGACCCAGCTCAAGCGCCTGACCGGCGGCACCCTGCCCGCGTGGAACACCCTCTACGCCCAGACGAGCTGCCCCGACACCGACGCCCGCAACGCCCTGCGCACCGACCTGCTGGCGTGCAACTACGTCGGCAGCGTCAGCTTCATAGAGGATACGACCGAAATGTTCGACAACCTCATCGGCTGCCTGAACTACGTGGTCATTCTGGTCATCGTCTGCGCCGCCGCGCTGGCGGCTGTGGTGCTCTACAACCTCATCAGCGTCAACCTCGGCGAACGCAAAAAGGAGCTGGCCACCATCAAGGTGCTGGGCTTCTACGACAAGGAGGTCTACCGCTACATCTTCCGCGAGATCGACCTGCTGGCTCTCATCGGCTCCCTCGTGGGCCTTGCGCTGGGCGTGCCGCTGCACCAGTTCATCATCCGCACCGTCGAGATGGACCAGATGATGTTCATCCGCGCTGCGGCCCCCCGCAGCTACCTTTTCAGCGTTGCCCTCACCCTCTTCTTCACCGTCGTCGTCTGCCGCCTCATGCGCCGCCACATCAAGAAGATCAGTATGGTGGAAAGCATGAAGGCACCGGAATAATTCTTTGATTCACAAACAAGGCGCCCGCCGGGCGGTGGTGTTCCACTGCCCCGGCGGGCGCCTTGTTCTTTTTAATTCTGTGCCAACACCGGCAGGGCGGTGATCTCGTCCTGCAGTTCCATGGCCTGAATCTTCGTCAGCTTTTTGGCGGAGACCATCCGATCCAGCACCACCTGCGACCGCTTGAGGGCCAGCGCGGGGCTGGAATTGGGCGAGTAGGCCGATGGCGCATTGGGCAGCCCCGCCAGCAGCACGCACTCGGCACTGGTCAGCTCGGCGGGCGTTTTGCCGAAGTAGCCCTGCGCCGCCTCGGCGATGCCGTAATAGCCGCTGCCGAAATAGATCGTGTTGACGTACATCTCGAAGATCTGCTGCTTCCCGTAGTGTTTCTCGATGTCCACCGCCGCGAACAACTCTGCTGCCTTGCGGGCAAAATGCTTTTCCTGCGTGAAGTAGACATTTTTGGCGAGCTGCTGGGTCAGCGTGCTGCCGCCCTCGGCCAGCGATTTGGTTTTCAGGTCGGTCCAGAGCGCCCGGACGATGGCCAGCGGGTCCACGCCGTGATGGCGCTCGAAGCGGCTGTCCTCCACCGCGATCACGGCATCGATGTAGGTCTGCGGGATGGCATCACAGGTGGTGAAGGAGGGGCGGGCGGAGATGGTCTCATACAACTGCGCGGCCGGCAGGTCCTGCTGGGTGGTGCGGTACAGCCGCCAGCCCTGCAGCCCCAGCACGCCCCCCACGGCAGCCAGCGCCGCCAGCAGCAGCACCAGCAGCCAACACAGCAGCCGTTTAAAAAAGTTTCCCAGTGTCCGCATGGCATACGCCCCTTTCGCATTCTGAATGCTCTTATCCTACCCGATTTCACCCCAATTTTCAAGCAGATTTTATGAACTTTATGCCTTTACGTCCCGGCGGCAGACCGGGCAGGTGAGCAAAGGCCTTGCCCCACAGCAGATACAGGCCGAATCAAAAAGACCCCCGCAGCGTATGATTTGACGCCGCGGGGTTTCTCAATTGTTCGGTTTGTATTGCAGCACCTTCTGGGAGAACGTCCGGTCGAAGAACTGGATGAAGGGCCCAAGGCAGAACGCACAGATCAAGGTGCCAAGGCCCACAAGGCCACCCAGCAGCCAGCACAGCAGGGCGCTGAGCGCATCGGTGAAGATGCGGCACCCGAAGTACGGGCAGGGTGTGTAGTCCCGCAGACCGAGGGAAAGGTAATCGTAGGGCGCGATGCCGAGGTCGGCGGTCTGGTAGAGCGAAGCGCCCAGCGCCGTGACCAGCACCGCCGCGATGACCCACGCCAACTGCACCGCCAGCGACGGCGCATCGCCGAAGTGGGCGTGAATGGGGTCATAGAACGCCGTGACGATGTACCCGATGCAGATGCCGTTGACGAAGGTGCCAAGGCCGATGTACTTGCGCCCGAACCAGAATTCCAGCAGGAAAAACAGGAGGTTCGTGCACAGGTTCTGGGTGCCCAGCGAGATGCCGAGCAGCTCCGCCAGCCGCATGTTCAGGGCGCTGATGGAGTCGTTGCCGAGGTGGGACTGCTTGAAAAGCGCAATGCCAAGGGCGATGATGACGATGCCCGCCACCATGCCCACCACCCGCCGGGCAGTCGGTTTGCGCAATGCGGTGCCGTTCATAGGGGATTCTCCTTTAACGTTTCTTTTCCCCTATTATACGCCTGCTTTGGGCGGGAGACAAACTATTTATGGAAAGATACAACGATATACGGGGATTGCCTTACCCCTTTAATCTCTCCTCAATCCGTTCTTTCTCCAGCCCCTCCCCGATCACGATGAGCACTTCCTGCCCCTTGGGGATAGCGTTTGCCGTCAAGCCGTCGGCGGTGGCGTTCAGCTCCACCCAGCCGTTCTCGTCCTGTACGAAGCCTTTCGCCCGCAGCACATGGCCGCACGCGGGGTCGGTGAAGAGGGCCGGGATATTCTGTTCGAGCTGCTGGCACGAGAGGCCCAGCTCCAAAAAGTAGGCCGAACCAAAGGCCCTATGCTCGTCGAAGTGGAGCTTTTCGCAGCTGGCCTGACGGCAGCCGCAGCGGTCGATGGCGGCAAAGTCCTCGCTGCCCCACTCGTCCCACGGTTTTGTCAGCAGTTCGCCGGGCTGGAACGTCCGGCTGCACTTGCACGCAGCCAGCGCACGGTTCAGGTGCTCCTGTGCGGCCCCCCTCTGCGCCGCATCGGCCAGTTGGCTGCGGCTGAAGACCACCGCGCCCGCGTTGGCAGCTTCGGAGGCCAGAATGTAGTCCGCCTGCGCCGAAAGGGTTCCGGGCAGAAGCGCATCCACAATGGCGATGACATTGCCCAGCCGATACCACCGATCCAGCGGTTCGTCCCGCAGCACATCGAAGAACTCATCCACGTCAAAAATGCCGCTGGGTTCCACCAGAACCCGGTCGAAGCCGCGCATCGCCATGGAGATGAGCTTGGTGCGCATCCGGCGCTGGTGGGTGTCGCAGTCGCACCCGCCGCTGATGGTCTCGATCTCGCACCGCTCGCCCAGCAGGTCCTGCACCAGCATGGCGTCTACGTTTACCGCACCGAAGTCGTTTTCCAAAATGCAGACGTTGTGCCCCTGCGCCACCAGATATGCCGCGTACTTGCGCAAAAAGGTCGTCTTTCCTGCGCCCAGAAAGCCCGTGATGAGGTCTACCTGTACCATTTTCTTCCCCTCCGCTGTTTTGGTTTCAGGGTCAGTATACTCCATCCGCAAAAAACAAGCAAGGGGAAGGCGGCGGGCCTTCCCCTTGCTTGTTTTGGCTGTTCAATCTCTCTGCACTGTCACATTGCCAGTCCGTGCATCCGTACAGCCGAATCCGGCGGGCGTTCGCAGTTGGGTTTGGTTTATGCGTGGTTGAATCCCTTGCCGAAGACCTCGGTGGTGCTCAGCATGGACATGAAGGCGTTCAGGTGCTCCTTGTGGATGAAATCTTGGAGCAGATCGGCCTCATGGCGGGTCAGGGTGGTGTAGATGATGTAGTGGGGCTTATTGGTGTAGGCACCGAAGCAGGGGGTGTAGGTGGCGCCGCGCACCAGCTTGCGCATGACGAAATCGCAGATGGGGTCCTTTTCATCGCAGACGATGAGGATGGCCTTGCACATCTTGATCTTTTCCAGCACGGCGTCGATGACCAGCGATTTAACGGTCAGACCTACAAAGGAGTAGAGAGCGGTGTACAGGTCGAAGACGAAGCACGCCGCCACGACCATGAACAGGTCGGTCAGGAAGAGGGCCGCCGCGATGTTGTGGATGTGGGTGTATTTTTCCACGATGAGGGCGATGACGTCGGTGCCGCCGGAGGAAGCACCCACATTGAACAGCAGGGCCGAGGCAATGGCGGGCAGGGCGATGGCGAAGATCAGGTCCAGCATGGGCTGGTCGGAGAGGGGGCCGCTCAGGGGGCAGACCTTTTCCAAAACCATCAGCTCCACCGACATGACGAGGGAGGCGTAGCCCGTGGTCATGGCGAACTCCCTGCCCAAGAAGATGAAGCCCACCACCAGCAGCACGATGTTCGCCGCCGAGGAGAAGGCCGACGCCGACATGGGGGTAAGCTTTGCCACCAGCGCCGCCGTACCGGTGACGCCGCCGAAGACGAAGTTGTTGGGGAATTTGAAGAAGTACACGCCCACCGACATGATGGAGATGCTCAGGGTGATGAGCACGTACTGCCGCGCGTACTTCATCACCTTTTCCCGCTGGGTCATTTCCGCAGTTGTTTCCATAAACTCTCGTTTCCTCTTTTCAACCAGACAATTTTTAACCAAACAATTTTTTCGTGTTGTGGATATAGACGGACAGCACCAGCCCGACGCAGATGTACAGCATCATCACCGAGCTGCCGCCCGCCGAATAGAAGGGCAGCGTGACGCCGATAACGGGCAGGACACGCAGGTTCATGCCCACATTGACCGCAATCTGGGCCATCAGCGCACCGCCGATGCCCGCGCAGATGAAGGTGCCCAGCAGGTCCTCGCTCCGCGCCCCGGTCAGGAACGTCCTGACGACGATGGCGAACAGCACCCCCAGCACCACGCAGCAGCCCACAAAGCCCGCCGCGTTGCCGATCCAGCTGAAGATGAAGTCGTTGTGGGCGTTGGGCACGCTGTAATAGCTGCCGCCGAACACCCCGTTGCCAAAGATGCCGCCGCTGCCCAGCGCGATCTCGCCGCGTTGCTGCTGGTAGATGATGTTCTTCCAGACGGCCTCGCTGGGAGCCCAGCCGGTCTTGTTTTCGGGGTCCACCACGGCGAGGATGCGGTACCATTGGTAGCCCTTGCCGATCTTATCGCTGAAAAAGGCGAAGGCCGCAGCCACAGCCGCCCCTGCCGCCGCCAGCGCCCCGATGATATACTTCCAGCTCAGCCCCGCCGCAAACATCATGCTGCAGCCGATGATGGCGTAGATGATGGCCGTGCCGTCATCCCCCTGCACATGGATGATGAGGATGGGGGCCGCCAGATGGAGCAGCAGCTTGCCCAGCTCCTTCGGCTCGTTGATGCGGCCCCGCACATTGTTCAGGTGCATCGCGAAGGTCAGGATGAAGCTGATCTTGGCCAGCTCCGTGGGCTGTAAGGTAAAGCCGCCCAGCTTATACCACGAGTAGTTATCGGTATCGCCCGCGTTGTAGCCGATGGTCAGCGGGCCGATGGACACGTTGCGGATGAACAGCGTCGGCAGCACAAGGCCCCACGTCAGGGCCACATGCACCGGCCAGACCTTGACCAGACTGCGGTAATCGATGTTGGACAGCAGCAGCGCCACCGCGATGCCGATCAGGGCCGAAACGCCCTGCACCAGCGCCCGGCGGTAATCGCCGATGCCGGTGATCTGGCCGGTGATCTCGTCCACGGCAAAGCCGTTTCCCTGCTTCGCCGCCCACGAGGACAGCGCCACACAGGCCATCACGCTGCTGAAAACACACAGCAGAAGATAAATTTTATCCGTCCGCCTGAAATATTGCCGAATGCTCTCCAAGAAAGCACCTTCCTTTCCTGCTTGGCCGGGCAGCTGCGGGCACCCGCTGCTACCCCATTTTAGGGTATTATACAGCAATGCGTGATTCTGCGCAAGACGGAGGCCATTTTTCACAGATTTTTCGTGCGGCTGTGACAGCTTTGCAAAATCCTGTCCCGCGGCCTTGACAAAGTGAGCCTGACCTTCTAAAATGAGCTTAGAAGACCTACCATCCGGTATGTTTTTCGGAGGGCTTTTATCTTATGAAAGTACCATATCATCGTTTTCTCTCAGCGCTCTGCGCTGTCTGTTTTCTGATACTCACCCTCTTCCCCACCGCCGCGCTGGCCGCACAGGCCGACGGCCTTTCTGCCGCCGCCCTGACGAGCGAGGACGCTGCCCGGATGCAGCAGACCGACGATGCCGTTGCCGCCTTGACCGACAGCGACGGCTTCACCGCCATGTCCCGCACCGAGCGTCTGGACGCCGCGCTGGAGCAGTTGGAGCAGTTGGCGGCGAAGGGGCTTGTTTCGGCGCGCTCCATCCTCGTGGACGAGGAAAACGGGATGGTGAGCTTTACCTACTCCTGCGGGGTGCAGGGCGGCATTCTGGTGGACGACCTCGACGAGGAAAATACCGCCATGAATCTTTCCCTGCTGCCGTCCTTCGATTTACAGGAGATGTCCAACGCACCGCGGGGCAACCTTGGCAGCGCCATGATCTATTATGCCTTTGACAACACGGTGAACAGCTCCCGTTACCCGTACTACTCTTACATGAAGGGGTTCTGGACGGCGATGGGCCTGAACACCCGCATCGACACCACCGTGACCGTCTCCGACCTGCGCCGGATGGACCGGTATGACCTGTGCATCCTGAGCGCCCACGGTGCGTATTACCCCTACATGACCGGCTGGCTGTTCAAGCAGCTGCGCACGGCCCCCATCATCCTGCTGACGGAGGAGTCCTCCTTCTCGAAAGATCTGTACTACGGCATCGACCTGCTGACCCATCGGATCATCAAGATCAACGGGCGGTACTGCGTGACACCGTCGTTTTTCAAGAGCACTTACCGCTTCGGCCAATTGGAAAACACCATCGTCTACTCCGAGACCTGTGAGTTCCTCGGCGTAGATGACGCCGTTGATTCCTCGATGGCCAACGCCCTGCTGGCGGGCGGCGCACGGGCCGTGGTGGGCTATGTAAACAACGTTTACACCGTCTACTCCCGCAGTATGCTCTGGGATACGGTCAACCACCTCATCCTCGGCCAGCCCATTGAACAGGCCGTAGCACACGCCAAAGACACCTACGGCGAAAACGACCTTGTCTGGTACACCTCGCAGGGCGGTCAGCGCCCCCACGCCGCCGCAGCCTACACCATGCTGCTGGGTGACGCCAGCGCCCAGCTGACGGTTCACGAATCCGCTTCGGCCTTCTCCGAGCAGCAGAAGGCCGCGTAAGCGTTGCACTTTTGCGGGATTTATATTATACTAGAGGATGGCAGAGATCTGTCATCCTCTTTTTTCAACCTCTCAGTCTCGCTCCGCTCGCCAGCTCCCCTAGTAGGGGAGCCCTTGGCAAAGAGGGCAGATCGAGTCTCCAGATAGGAGTGCATTTTATGGCTCAATTTATTACGACTTCGCGGGAGGAGACCGTCGCGCTGGGCAGGCGGATGGCCGCCGCCCTGCCGGACGGGGCGCTCATCGCGTTTACCGGCGGCCTCGGCGCGGGCAAAACCGCATTCTGTGAGGGCCTTGCCGAAGGGCTTGGCTGCACCGACCCGGTCAGCAGCCCCACCTTCGCCATCGTGAACTATTACCGCGGCCCCCGCCCGCTGGCCCACTTCGACCTCTACCGCATCTCCACCGAGAACGATCTGTGCGCGGCGGGGTTCTACGATTATCTGGATCAGGGGGCCATCGTAGCAGCCGAGTGGAGCGAGAACTTCGCCGACCTGCTGGCCCCGGAAGACCCGATCCATGTCAACATCGAGCGGCTGGACGACACCACCCGCCGCATCACCATCGAGGGGGTCGAACTATGAACATTTTAGCCGTAGATACCGCCGGCAAGACCGTCGGCGTGGCCCTGATGCAGGACGACCGGCTGCTGTACGAGTGCTATCTCGACGCGGGCATGACCCACAGCGAGACGCTGATGCCGCTCATCGACGGCTGCCTGAAGCTCTGCGGGATGGGCTGCAAGGACATCGACCTGTTCGGCGTCAACGCGGGCCCCGGCAGCTTTACCGGGCTGCGCATCGGGCTGGCAGCGGTCAAGGGCCTTGCCTTCCCGCGGGAGACCCTCTGCGCCCCGGTCTCGACGCTGGAAGCGCTGGGTGCCGCCCACACCGGCGAGGGCACCGTGCTCTGCGCACTGGACGCCCGCCGCGCACAGGTGTACAGCGCCGCTTTCGACCTTGCCACCCACCAGCGGCTGATGGATGACGACGCCCGCGCCGTAGCCGACCTGAGTGAATTTGTAGAAAATTGCAAAAAGCCCCTGTTTTTTGTTGGTGATGGGGCTGCTCTGTGCTATAATAAATACAGCAATGTGCCGGGGGTGCTCTGCGTGCCGCCCGCCCTGCGGGGCGGACGCGCCGCTGCGGTGGCCCTTGTAGCCAAACAGATGGCCGAGCGGGGCGAAGCGGTCCTGCCCGAAGCACTGCTGCCGGATTATCATCGGCTGAGCCAAGCCGAGCGGGAACGCGCCGAGCGCCTTGCCGCCGAGGCTGCCGCTCAGAACCACCAAACCGAGAACGGAAAGGAATAAAACATCATGGCGAAACCCATTGCACTGGCCGCCGACCATGGCGGATTTGAACTGAAGGAAGCCGTTAAGGCCCATCTGGACGAACTGGGGCTGGAGTACATCGATTTTGGCACCCACAGCACCGCCAGCGTAGACTACCCCGATATGGCCCTGCCCGCCTGTGACGCCGTTGTGAGCGGCCAGTGCGACAAAGCACTGCTGTTCTGCGGCACCGGCGTCGGCATCAGCATGGCCGCCAACAAGGTCAAGGGCATCCGTGCCTGCTGCTGCTCCGACAGCTTCAGCTGCGAGTACACCCGCCGCCACAACGACGCCAACGCCCTGTGCATGGGCGGCCGCGTGGTCGGCCCCGGCCTTGCGTGCCAGTTGGTCGATCTGTTCCTGAACACCCCCTTCGAGGGCGGCCGCCACGAAAAGCGCATCGCAAAGCTGATGGCCATTGAGAACCGATAAAAGGATTTCAACCTCTCAGTCTCGCTTGCGCTCGACAGCTCCCCTAGCAGGGGAGCCCTTGGCATAAAGATGAGGCTTCACCCGGCTGCCAAAGCCTCCCCTATCAGGGGAGGTGGCATTGCGAAGCAATGACGGAGAGGTTTATTCAACTATTTTAAAGGAGCGTGTTGTTATGACCCCCATGATCGTTGAGCATCCCCTGCTGCAGCACAAGATCAGTCTGCTGCGCAACAAGCAGACCGGCACCAAGGAGTTCCGTGACCTCGTTGGCGAGATCGCGACCCTGCTGTGCTACGAGGCTACCCGTGACCTGCCTCTGGAAGAGGTGGAGATCGAGACCCCGATCACCATGGCAAAGACCAAGGTCCTTGCGGGCCGCAAACTGGCTCTGGTTCCCATCCTGCGCGCCGGCATGGGTATGCTGGACGGTATGCTGACCCTGCTGCCCGCCGCAAAGGTCGGCTTTATCGGCCTGTACCGCGACGAGGAGACCCTGCAGCCCGTGGAGTACTTCTGCAAGCTGCCGCAGGATATCGCAGAGCGTGACGTTCTGGTGCTGGACCCCATGCTGGCCACCGGCGGCAGCGCCATCGACGCCATTTCTCAGATCAAGAAGCACGGCGCAAAGCGGATCAAGTTCATCGGCCTGATCGGTGCTCCGGAAGGCATTGAGGCCCTGCACAAGGCACACCCCGATGTGGACATCTATCTGGGCGCCAAGGACGACCACCTGAACGAGAACGGCTACATCGTCCCCGGTCTGGGCGACGCGGGCGACCGTATCTACGGCACCAAGTAAAAAGAGATTCAAAAAAATTGGCTGTGCAAAACTGCACAGCCAATTTTTTTGACCGAATAATGTGGTTTTAGCGTCCGCGTCCACCGCCGCCGCCCATGCTGCGTCCACCGCCCGCACGGAAGGAACCGCCGCCGCCTCGGAAACTGCCGCCGGAACGACCGCCGCCCCCGCCAAAGGAGCTGCCGCCGCCCATGCCGCCGAAGCCGCCTCCACGGGGAGGCCGAGGCCCACCACGGGGCGGGCGGGGTCCGCGGGGGCCCCAGTCATCGTAGGGGCCGCGGCGGCGTCTGCTGCCAAGCCCATACCCCAGCCCGAAACCGAACAGCCCGCCAAAGCCCGAACCGGACCGGCGGCCAAAGGGGGTGAAAATATAGATCACCGCCACAATGACGATAAGATAGGCGATGATCGTGACCCCGGAAGAGGGCCGCGCCGCAGGGGCTTCGTGGTAACTGTCGTTGGAATAAGGGCCGGTGCTGCCGGAGACAGTGCCGGTGTTGCTGCTGAGGGTCACACCGTAGACGTCGGCGATGGTGTTCGCCACGTTCTGTGCGCAGGTGGTCACGGTCACAGCGGCGTCATAATCCTGCGCCGCAAAGCTGTCCTCCATGGTCTGCGCCAAGGCGCTGGCCTGTTTTTCCAGCGTCGTGTTCCGGAAACCGGTGCCCAGCGTCACATAGTAGTCGCCGTCATCGTACTGCTGGGACTGCATGACCAGAAGGATCAGCACACCGTTGTTTTTGCTGGAACTGCCGAGGCCCCATGTGTTGAAGGCTTCGGTAGCGTAATCTTCCGTGGATAAACTTCCGGTATAATCCACCGTCAATACGCCGATTTGTGCACCATCACACTGCTCGGTGAGCTGGGTGTTCAGGTTCTGGATGGTCGTGGTGGTGCTGCTGCTCAGGATGCCCGCATCGTCCACGACGCACTGGTCGCTGGGCAGGTCGGGGAGCTGGGCTTTCGCCGCCGAAGCGGCGGGGGCCAGCGCTGCGGCACTGACGGTCAGCACCAGCAGCAGGGCGCAAAACCGGGAAGCAAATCGTTTCACTCGTTTCATGCGAAGGGTTCCACCTCCTTGACGCCGAACAGACTCTTCAGCACGCTGGCCGGGAAGCCGCCGGTGTCCTTCTGATATTCGCTGACCTGTTCGTTATAGGTCAGATTGCCGATGATGGTGGCCGCGCTGTTGAACTGGCCGTACTGGCCCTGCACCGCCCCCATCTTCATGGGGTCGGCGGCCTGTTCCTGCAATTTTGCATAGAGCTGGTCGATGGCGGCCCCCAGCGCGGCATTGTCTTCGTAAAGGGCATGGAGCCGGGTCTTCCCGGCATTGACGCCATCGAGATCGTTCTGGAACACCGTCAGCGCATCCTGCGCGGCCAGCACCTCGGCGTTGTCCGCCCCCAGCGTGTTGCTGCCGGTGGTGATGATGTTCGCCGCCGTGTTGGCGCGGGTGGTCAGCTCATCGTTCAGGCTGTAGCCGCCGTCCGCCGAGACCCCTGCAGTGTACCACTGGGCGGCTTCGCTGGCCTTGGCCTTGAGCTTTGCCCCGCCGAAGCCGAAGAATGCCGCCAGCAGGATCACCACGCAGAGCGCAATGGCCGCAGCTTGGCTTTGCAGCGCCGCCGGGAGCGCCTGTTCCAGCCCGGCCAGCTTCTGCTGGGCGGGGGTCAGGCGGGGCGAAGCGGTCTGCGCCGCCTTTGCTTCGCGGTAGCTGCCCGCGTCAAAGCCGCCGGGGGTCTGATTCGAATTCTGGGAAAAATCTGCGTTTGCCATCTTAGCTCCGGATCTCCATCATCTTTGCCTTGAGCTCGTCTTCGATGCGGGTCAGCTCCTGCTCGGCGGCGGCCCGCTTTGCGCGGCCCTCGGTCTGGATCTTGTTCAGCTCGTCGAGGGTCTCGATCAGGCTCTTATTGGTCTGCTGCAGCGTCTCGATATCCACCACGCCGCGCTGGGACTCCTTGGCCGTCTCGATGGTGCCCATCTTGAGGGCGTCGGCGTTCTTCTTGAGCAGATCGTTGGTCATATCGGTGACAGCGCGCTCCGCCTGCATCGCCTTCTGGGTGTGGGCCAGACCCAGCGCCAGCACCATCTGGTTCTTCCACAGCGGGATGGTGTTCACGATGGTGGACTGGATCTTTTCAGCCATCATGGTGTTGTTGTTCTGGAGCAGACGGATCTGGGGGCCCATCTGGAGGCTGATGTTCCGGGTCAGTTCGAGGTCGTAGAGCTTCTTTTCGAAGCGCTCGCACTGGTCGGCCAAGTCGCGGGCGGCCTGTGCGTCCTCCGGCAGACCGGAAGCCTTTGCCTTGTCCATGGCCTTCTGCAGCTCGTTGGCCCGCACCTCTGCCAGCTTCTTTTTGCCAGCGAGGATGTACATGCTCAGCTCCTTGAAATAGGCCATGTTCAGCTCGTACATCTTGTCGAGCATGGCGATATCCTTGAGCAGCTGCACCTGATGGCCCTCCAGCATGGACTGGATATTCTCCACGTTGGTCTCAGCCTTGTTGTATTTGGTCTTGAGGTTGTCGAGCTGGTCGCCCTTCTTCTTGAAGAAGCCGAGGATGCCCTTCTGCTGCTCCTCGTTGGCGTCGAAGCTCTTCAGCTCCCCGATGAGGTTGGTGATCATATCCCCCACCTCGCCGAGGTCCTTGGTGGACACCTTAGCGAGAGCAGCTTCGGAGAAATCGCCGATCTTCTTCTGGCACGCGGAGCCGTACTGCAGCACCTGCTGGCTGTTGGTGATGTCGATCTTTTCCGCAAAGGAATCCACCATCGCCTGTTCTTCCGCAGTCAACTGGATGTCCGCTGCGGGGGCGGCGGGCTCCGCCTTCTTTTCCTCCACCGGCGCAGCGGCGGGGGTGGGGTCCAGCGTCAGGGTAGGAACAGCGGGGGCGTCGAGGTCAAAGTTCAGAGTATTGTTGTCAGCCATGAGAGATTCCGTCCTTTCCAATTCCAACAGCGCCCGCCAAACGGCTTGCGCAATTTTCTGCAAACGTTATAGGCCTTGGCCCTTGAGCATATTCTGCAAAACGGTCAGGTCAGCCGAGAGGTCCATGCTCTCCGCCGCATAGAGGGCATCGAGCTGGTTTTCGAACGCCGTCGCGATGGAGGAAGCGTTGTGCTCCACCTCCGCGCGGATGGCCGCTGCGTTTTCTCCCCGGACGCCCTGCTTGGCGAGCTTCGCGTACTGCTGCAAAACGTTCACGGCGTCGGGCAGGTAGTAGTTCGCAAACCGGCGCACCTGCTTGGCCTTGGCGGGGGCGGCTTCCACCGTCTCGACGATGGAGCGGCCCGCCTTTTCCATCCGCGTCATGGCCGCCGAGAGGTTCGGCTCCGGCAGAGCCTCGTTCAGCGCGTGGAGGGTATCCAGCTGCTTCTGCATCTCGGTCAGCATCGCGTCCACATCGTCCACGCCGGTGTGGAAGGGCACTTCCGTCTCCACCACACGGGGCGGGCAGAATTTTTTCGCGGCACCAAAGGCCGCACAGGCCCCGCCCAGCGCCGCCAGCAGCGCCCAGAGCTTATAGACCGGAAGCGCCGCGCAGAGCACCGCAAACACCAGCGCCGCCGCATACCACGGCAGGACGCTGGGTTTCGAAGTGCGAATGATCTTGCTCATCTTTCGACTCCTTGTCCGGGAGGGTCACTCCCTGTATGTTCCATAATAAAGCCTTTTGGAAAAAACGCAAGGGTTTCACGAATAATTTACAGCTTCGAAATCAAGTTTTAACGGCCTTGCCCTTTTCGTCTGCGGCAAAGCGCTGGCTTCGCGGCTTTTCGGGCTGGGCCATGTTGCAGCCGGCTGCGCACATCGTAGACCGGCGCAAATCTCATTCGGACACGCCCGCCTTTTCCATCTCGCCCCACGCGGAGCCGAGGTCCCGGCCGGAGGGTTCCGCCTTGGGGCCGTCGAACCACAGCTCCTCGATGAGGGCGGCAAGGCCGTCCTCCCGCACATCTCCGATGACCCGGTCGGCTGCGGCCTTGGCGTCGGGGGTGCCGTTGGACATGCAGCAGCCGAGGCCCGCAGCCTTCAGCATCCCCACATCGTTGGCGGAGTCGCCCGCCGCCACGGCATCGGCCAGCGTCAGGCCGATCTTCTCGCACAGGTCGGCAAGGCCCACGCCCTTATCCATCCCGCCGCGCACGACGTCGTAACAGCACCAGCCGTCCTTCCCGACGCCGCCCACCTGCATGAAGTGGAGGTTCAGGTGGCCGAACTTCTCGTTGAAATGGGCCAGTTCCTGCGGCGGCATGACCACGAAGGCCGCATGGGGCATATCGATGAGGTGGCGGTCCTGATCCTCCCCGTCGAGGCAGGTCAGGCCGCTTTTCGGCATGGCATCGTAAAAACTTTTCAAGGCGTCGTACTCGCAGTAGGCGTAATAGGCGTCCCGGTAGTTGAACTGGAGCGGGTAGTTATAGTCCTCGCAGAAATCCACGAGAGCGTACATTTCCTCGTTGGTCAGCGGGTGCTCGGCCACGATGGTGCCGTTTTTGTCCACGACACAGGCCCCGTTGCAGGTGATGGCATAATCGAACCGGATGCCGCCCAGCTGCTCCTTATGGACGACGCAGTAGCCGCGCCCGGTGCTGAGCACGAATCTGCCGCCCGCCGCCTGAAGCTTTTTCACGGCCTTGACCACCGCCGGGCGGGGCTTCGGTTCCCCGAACGGCACAAGCGTATTGTCGAAATCGCTGGCCAGAAGTTGATATTGCATGGTATTCTCCCTTAAATCTCGTAATATAGTTCAGTATACCACAAAAAGCCGCCCTGAGCAATTTCAGGACGGCTGTTCGCAAACGATTTTCAGGGGTCAGCCAACCAGCGCCACAACGAGCTGGATGCCGACGCCGACGGCGGCACCGGCGGCCCATGTCAGGCCGGTGATGAAGAGGTTCTGCTTCCACGAGGGGTTGGCGCGCCACAGCACCGCCAGACCCACGCCCGCGCCGGTGCACAGGCCCGCCACAAGGCTGGAAAAGCGGAGGGCACCCTCCACGTAGAGCTGGGTCAGCAGAACGCTGGCCGCGCAGTTGGGGATGAGGCCCACCAGCGCGGAGAAGACCGGCTGGAAGAAGCCCATTTGGCCGAGGAAATCGGCGAAGACATCCTCACCCACGCCCTCAACGATGAGGCCGAAGAGGACGCTGAACAGGAAGATGAAGGCGAAGATCTCCAGCGTATGCCGCAGAGCCGCCTGCCAGATGGGGCGCTGGTGGCCCTCCTCGTCGTCGTGGGTCTCGTGGCAGTCGATCTCGTCGGCATTGCCGGTATAGCCGCCGCGCAGGGATCTTGGCAGGACGCCGCGCAGGACGAAGTCCAGCACAAGGCCCACCGCGATGGCGTAGAGGACCTTGATGACCATCAACAGCACCAGCTTATCCCAGTAGGCGGGCATCGAGACCAGCAGCGGCACGGCTTCGTCGCTGGTGGCGAGGAAGACCGCGATCAGCGTGCCCAGCGAGATGACGCGGGAGGCATAAAAGTTCGATGCAATGGCGGAAAATCCGCACTGAGGCACACATCCCAGCAGCGCCGCCGGGATGGCACCCCACCGGCCGCTGCTCTCCAGCACCGCTTCGATGCGTTCGCCGTGGCGGTGCTCCACATATTCGATGAACAGGTAAGCCAAAAACAAGAACGGGAGCATCTTGACGGTATCCACAAAGCTCTCGCTCAAAACATCCAAAAACAGTTCCATAACCGGGGTCTCCTTGCACCAGCACGGTGCTTCAGTTTTGTAAATTGCAAGTAGGTTGCGTTTTCGTGCAAAGGAGATTATACACGGTTTGGAAACAAATTGCAAGAGGAATTTGCCAAAAGATTGCAAATTTGTTTCAGTCAGCAAAAAAGTCCGCTTTCGCGGACTTTTTTGGCTGCTTAACCTTTCAGGGGCACAAATCCCACCAGATCCTTGACGACCTCGCCGCCGATGATGAGGCCGGCGACGGAGGGCACAAAGGCGTTGGAACCGGGGACCGAGCGGCGGATGGTGCACTTGCGCTGGGTGCCCGGCGGGCAGATGCAGTGATTCTTGCAGCTGATGGAATCATCCTCGATGGGGGTCATGACGGGCTCCTTGGAATAGACGACCTTCAGGTGCTTGATCTTCCGCTTGCGGCACTCGGAGCGCATGACCTTGGCCAGCGGGCAGACGGAGGTCTTGTAGATGTCCGTCACCTCAAAGCGGGTGGGGTCCATCTTGTTGCCCGCGCCCATGGCGCAGATGATGGGGGTGCCCGCCTCCTTGGCCTTGACCACAAGGGCGATCTTGCCGGTGACGGTGTCGATGGCATCCACCACATAGTCGTACTGGGTAAAATCGAACTGATCCTGCGTTTCGGGGGTGAAGAAGGTCTTGTAGGTCGTGACCTTGATGTTGGGGTCGATGTCATGGATGCGCTGTTCCGCCACATCCACCTTGTACTGGCCCACCGTCTTGCGGGTGGCCACGATCTGACGGTTCAGGTTGGTCAGACAGACCTTGTCGTCGTCGATGAGGTCCAGCGCACCCACGCCGCTGCGGGCCAGCGCCTCGACGGTATAGCCGCCCACGCCGCCGATGCCAAACACTGCCACACGGGAACCGTGCAGCTTTTCCATTGCTTCCTTCCCCAGCAGCAGCTGGGTGCGGGAATATTGATCCTGCATAAATACACTCCTTATTTTTCCACACTCTTGATCGTGCCGCCGCCAAGGACGACATCCCCCTGATACAGCACCACGGCCTGTCCCGCAGTGGGGGCGCGCTGAGGCTCATCGAATTCCAGCCGGAAGCCGTCCTCCCCCGCCGGGTAGACGGTGGCGGGCTGCTCGGTCTGGTGATACCGGGTGCGGGCCGTGACCCGCAGCGGCTCGGTCAGCGCCGGGATGGCGATCCAGTTCACCTCGTCGGCATACACGATGCGGTCGAACAGCAGCTCTTCCGGGCCGACGGTGACGGTGTTGGCCTCCATATCCTTGGCGCAGACGTAGACCGGCGCACCCATGGCAAGGCCAAGGCCCTTCCGTTGGCCGATGGTATACCGCACCGCGCCCTTGTGGGTGCCCACCTTCCGGCCCTCGGTATCGAGGAAGTCCCCGTCCGGGTAGTGCTTGCCGGTGAAATCCTCCATGAACTTCTCATAGTCGCCGTCCGGCACAAAGCAGATATCCTGACTGTCGTGCTTGCGGGCGTTGATGAAATGCTGCTGTTCGGCAATGGCGCGCACTTCGGTTTTGTGGAGTGCCCCCAGCGGCAACCGCACATGGGCCAGTTGTTCCTGTGTCAGATTATAAAGCACATAGCTCTGATCTTTTCCTTCATCAAGGCCTTTTTTCAGCAGCCAGCGGCCAGTGGCCTCGTCCTGCTCGACGCGGGCGTAGTGGCCGGTGACGACATACTCCATCCCGTGCTCCTTCGCCCAGCGGAGCAGGTGGTCGAACTTCATATACTTGTTGCAGTCGATGCAGGGGTTGGGGGTGCCGCCCGCCTCATAGACCCGGATGAATTTTTCGATGATCTTCTCCCGGAAATCAACGGTGAAATCCAGCACCTCATAGGGAATATCCATCGCATAGGCCACCTCGGCGGCGTCCTCGATATCCTTTTCCGAGCAGCAGGTGTGGAAGCCGGACTGACCCAGCGTCTCGTTCCGGGTGAGCCGCATGGTGATGCCGGTGCAGTCGTACCCCTTCTGCTGCATCAGCCACGCCGCCACCGAGCTGTCCACGCCGCCGCTCATGGCGATGAGGGCGCCGGGACGGTTTGTCTGTATTGTCTCTGTCATTTTGTTCCTCTTGCTCTAAAACATACTAAAACAGTAGTTATAATACTACCGCACGTTCTTTCTCTTGTCAAGACGCAGAAAATTGCGCCGCAGCGGCCAGCAGGGCCGCTTTCTCGTTGGGGAGGCGGCCGGTGATGACCTGCTCCAGCAGCCCTTCCAGCACCCGGCGCAGTCCCGGCCCCGGCGCGACGCCCGCCGCCATCAGGTCCCGGCCATTCACGGCCATCTGGTTCACCCGGCAGCAGACGCTTTCGGCTTCCAGTTGCCGGGCCAGCGCCGCCTGTGCGGCAAAGTCCGCCGCCTTTTCCGGGCAGATTGCCCCGCAGAGCGCATCCATTTGTTCCACGGTATGTAGGTCATACCGTCCCAAAAGGCGCTTGGTCTGAATTTGCACAGACTCTTCCACGGGGGTGTCCGAAGTTTTTCCGAAGACCGTCCGGTGGGTGGGACCCTGTTGCCGAAGGCAATAGGGCGGGCAATGGAATGGCCCGATTCGTGTCTGAAGAAGAAGCTTCGGACACTCCCGAACCAGCACTGTAACGTTTTCAGCCAGCGCATTGGAAACTTTGAGCCGCTTCAATGGGGCCCGCGCACCGGCTTCTCCCAGCGGGCAGAGAAGCGCCGCCAGCCGGACGGGAAAGTGTTCCATGCCCGGCGTCAAAGCGTCGATGATACGGCAGATCTCAGGAAGCATTTCCAGATTCAGCTCCGGGAAGAGCACCGCCAGCACCGCCGGTTCCAGATAGGTGCCGGGCTTTGGTGCCGCCAGCAGACGGCTCAGCTCCTCGGCGATCCGCTCGGCGGACACGCAGTCCAGATGGCGGCTCAGCGCCTTGGCCGCCTCCCCGGTGGCCGGGTCGAGGGCGAAGCCGAACCGCGCCGCGAACCGGTAGAGCCGCAGGATGCGCAGGGCGTCCTCCTCGAACCGGCGCTCCGGCTCCCCCACGGCCCGGACGATGCCCGCCGCAAGGTCCGCCCGCCCGCCGAAGGGGTCGATGAGCCCCTCCTCGGCGCTGTAGGCCATGGCATTGATGGTAAAATCCCGCCGGGCAAGGTCTTCCTTCACGTCCGGCACAAAGTGCACCGCGTCCGGGTGGCGGCCATCCGAATAGGCACCTTCGGTGCGGAACGTCGTGGTCTCGTATAAATTTCCGTGGGATTTGATGGTCACGGTGCCGTGCTGCAAGCCGGTGGGGATGCAGTGCTCCTCCCCGAAGAGGGCCAGTACCTCGGCAGGGGTGGCGCTGGTACACAGGTCCCAGTCGTGGGGGACAAGGCCCAGCAGACTGTCCCGGACGCAGCCGCCCACGGCGTAGGCCCCGTGGCCCGCTGCATGGAGACGGTCCAACAGGGATGCCGCACCCTCGTCCAGCGGGATGAAAATGGGTTCTGCTCTCATGAAGTTTCCTCGTCGTATTGCAAAATGATCTGTTTGCCGTCAAAACCGCACTCCACAGGCGGGAAGAGAGCTGCTGCAGCCGGGCGGACCTCCTCCGGGTCGGTGATGATGGGCGAATAGTGGGTCAGCCACAGCCGCTTTGCCCCGGCCCGGGCCGCCAGCCCAGCGTCCTGCAAAAAGGTGCTGTGGCCGTACTGCTTCGCTTGAGCAAGATAGCTGTCGTCCGGGTAGGTGGCATCACAGAGGAGCAGGTCGGTGCCCTGCGCGGCCTGTTCCAGCCCGGTGCAGGGGGCGGTGTCGCCGGAGAAGACAACGCTCAGGCCTTTGCGCGGCGCTCCAAGGACCTGCGAAGGCTCGATGATCTTCCCGTTTTCCAGTGGGATGCTCTCTCCCCGCTGCAGCAGCTTCCACTGCGGCACCGGGACGCCCACCCAGGGGGTGGAACGGCTCACAATTCCCAAAATTTTCTCCCGGCTTCTGGAAGAGATGCTCATGGCCGGATAAGTCAAAATGAAATATGTCCCGCCCCGCGGCTTTTCTGTGAAAAACGGCGCGGCGGGACATTGCCCTGTATATTCAGCCCTATAAAATTCCATTTCACACCCTTTTGACTTGACGGTGTGAAACGCGTGTTGTATAATTTATATAAATATCAGCGATCTCGGTTTTGTGCACTTGTCATTTTAGACGCAAAATCGGCTGATCTGATAGGAATGAGGTGATCTCATTGGTCAATTATCATGGAAAACTATCCGAATATGACCTGTTTTTAGAGTTGGAAGCCTTCTCAGAGGGGCGCAGCTGCCACGCATGGCGGTGTTTTGGGGCCCACGCCGACGAGGTGGACGGCCAGAGCGTCTGCACTTTCCGGGTGTGGGCGCCCAACGCCAAGCAGGTGTGCGTCTTCGGAGATTTCAACGGATGGGATGAGACCGCCGCTCCCCTGGAAAAGGTGGAGGGCGGGATCGTCTATACCGTGGAAGGTAACTCCGGCAATGTCTGCCGGGAGCAACAGTACGCTATTGGTCATTACGAGATTTGCGGCTACGGAACCCCAAATTATTAAAAAATGAAGCAGCTTACATGGCTGCTTCATACATAAAGACGGAAATATATATTTCTTAATTGGTCAGTTCAGGCCAGGATGTCAAAATCAATCGCAACGCATTATCCACATCAGGCGGATATTCCTCAATAGTTAAAATGTGTTTGTCAAGGAAAAAGTT
>ENA-OROR01000700-OROR01000700.1-human-gut-metagenome-genome-assembly--contig:-NODE-700-length-27178-cov-11.132692_pt1 | contig 27178 bp, 24 predicted proteins | sample MGYA00242135_ERZ509060 | MGnify/ENA primary metagenome ERZ509060 (study PRJEB26280, sample SAMEA2338742) | human gut metagenome | biome: human gut; feature: human-associated habitat; material: faeces... | reverse complement strand
GAAGATATTTTGTGGAGGCTCTGCCTAAAGATATCAAAAGCAAGGAAGCCACCCTACCAATACAGGCAATCGAATATTGTAAAGAACTCTTCAAGATAGAAGATGAAATATCTGATGAAGATGCGAAAACGAGATATAAAATACGTCAAGAGAAAGCCATGCCAATTCTTGATAAGTTTTTCGCATGGATTGAAAACAATATCAATAAAATACTTCCGAAATCAAAACTAGGAAAAGCATTCCAATATGCACAAAACCAGAAGGAAGGGCTGCTGCGCTACCTGGAAGACGGACATATAGCTATATCGAACAATTTGGCTGAAAACAGTATCGCCCATTTACAATTGGACGGAAGAACTGGCTGATATCTGGAAGTCCCAAAGGAGCAAGAGCAAGTGCAGTAATTTACAGTATCATAGAAACAGCGAAAGCAAATGGACTTGATTCATGCAAGTATTTAAACTATATATTCAAGAATATGCCTGGAATAAATCAGGAATACTATGAAGAGTTTTTTGCTATGGCATCCAGATATACAAAGAGTGTGTAAGAAGACTATACAGTAAGATGTAGTCTTTTTTTAATACTCTAATTACTATTAATAGTAAACTGAGTCACTCAAAATACTATTTAATTTATTAACACTGACAATTATGAACCAGAATCAAGCTAGATTCAATACACGAATTATTTTACGGTTACTCTTTAATTGAATAAAAGCAGTACGAATCTTAACAAATGAAAATGGGGTGTTGTTTCTTTAAGATAATTTAATCTTAATTTCAACAAACCCCCATTAGGTTTTATAATGCTTTTTCTGTAACAGTTAATAAGTGGTTGCAAAGTCCATAATAATGAGGATTGTTTCTATGAAGAAGAGCGTAACGAATCCATTCGGAGAATTGTTCTTCATTAAGTTCATTAATGACTTTTTGCTTGCATTCAGCCATAAAATCAACTCCACATAGTTCATTATAAGGTATATTTGCCATTTCAAATAATTTCTTTATTTTATTTGGGTCATGAAAAACAAATACATCATCTTTAACAATCATTGTATATGGATCATATTCATTCGTAAGCAACATACTCTGTTTAGAATTATATAAACTTTCTGATACAAATACTGCTTCTTGATTAATGAATGCACAGAATAAAGCTTTTTTTGCAACTCGATAAGCTTCTTTAAGACAAAATAACTGTTCTGATTCATCGTGCAAATGGTACAAAGGGCCTAAACACAAAACCAAATCAAAACTGTTATCCTCAAATTTTGATAATATACGATGATTACTATGAATGATTTCTAATTTCATTGTTTTCGATATTTTGTTTCGCATCATCTTAATATTTTTTAAAACTGGTTCGACTGCACAAACATCATAGCCATTTTCTGCAAAAGCGATACTATAAGCTCCACTTCCTGCTCCAATTTCAAGAATTTTCATTCCATCTTTTAAATGATTTTGAATGATATCACAAGTTACTATATATTCTATTGATGATGCTTTATTAGAAAATAAGCGTTTGCTTTCGTCAATACATTGATAATAAGATTGAAAATCCATTAAACACACCTCATTTCAGATATATTGTATCGTAGACAAGTTGATTATATTAAAAAGTTACACATTTTTACAGAAAAAGCCAATAACTCACGTTATTAGCTCAAATATGCAATCTTGTTTCAAATAAAAGTAATTGCTTGTAGTTATGTGTTTTCTTAATTAATGTTTGTAGTTGATAGTGAAAAATTTTTTGGAATTTGGGATGGAGTGTTTTTAAGTAAGGCAGCAATTCTTTCATGATGTATTGTTCCAAGAAAATAGATTCTTTTCCTGAAGATAAATAGTCGAAATATTGATAACAAGCTTGTAGAGCATCACTTGAATCAAGAATATTAATATATTTAATATCGCTAATCCAAAACTTTCCATAAGCTAAAAATTGACAATGAAACATAAAAAGTAAGGCAGGTAGCTGATGTGATGTTGTTTCATTTAAATAAATTGTATACCATTCGATAGCTTTATCATACATTTTTAAACGCTCATAACAACCTGCAAGATTTACATGAAATATTTGAATACGATCTTTCGAAATATGCTCTTTATATTGAGATAGAAAAAGATTTATTTCATTAAGATATTTAAAGAATTCATTTTGTTCACATTCTGAACTAAGATTACACAACCAATGCAAGCAATCAAACATACCAGTTAAGTTTTTCATTTGCTTACTTTTTTTTAACCACTTTCGTGCAAGTTCAAATGCATGAAAGTGATTGTGAACAATATTGCTTTCATGTTTAATAGCGCACATCGCTAGTCGTATTTGACTAGGATTAGTCAGTTCTTTTTTATAGAAATTAATTAATTTGCTTGGATTATGTTCAATCTGATATTGATACTCATATAATAGGCAAATCATGATGTTTTTTAATGAATCCGGTAAGATTTTATATAATTGTATCCATTGAATATATTGATTTGCAGATAGTTCTTGACTTCTACAAGATTGTATCACTTGGATTGCTTCAATTGAAAAATGTTCCAAGATACCATCACATTCTAATAGGTTATTTTTTAATTCAGATAACAAATTGTATAATTGGTTTATTTCATAGTATTCATCGGCATGTTTAATGGCTTTATACAATTTTAAAAAAGCTTGTTCACTATCAAAATTATAAAAATGATGAAAGCCATAGAAATTCAGTAATCCATCATAAATTTCATCATCTTTTGCAAGTTGTCCATTTTCTATCGCTAAATATGTTCGTAATGAGATGATTTTGCTTTTTTCTACAACTTCTTTTTGTGTTAGTTTCTTTTGGATTCATAAATAGCGAAATAATACTCCATAAGCTTCTTTCTGTTTAACACTCAAATCCAATAACATATTAACCTTCTTTATACATACAAGAAATTAAATGTATGTATTAAACTCCTCTGTTTAGTATTATATCAAAGATATAATGTTTTATAAACACGCATTTACATTATTCTATAGGCTAAAGCTTTGAATTCTATTACTTCTATATGGTATATAGTTACTTTATTATATTTTTCTTTTTATCATATACAAGAAAGAAAACAATACTTCCATAACCTGCTATACTACAAAGCAAATGAAATACTCCCTGTTTTGTTTGCAGATAAATTCCGTTCATTAAAAGAGGGTATAGACTTATAAAATTTAAGAAATGATAACCGCCATATGTAAGAATTAAAGGAACTACAAATATGACAAAACTAAGAAACACACCTGTTATATAACTGTTAAATTTTCTAGACATAGTTTGACAAAGTATTGCAGAACATAAGAAAGCATAATATTGAATGCATAAATGAAGAAGCATAAATAATATGATAGGAATATGAATTGGAAAATCTTTAAAACTTTCTATCGATTTTATGGAAGCAGTTAAAGATGTAAAACCATATGTTTGTTTCATTTTTATAAATAGAAATATATTCATTACGAGAAAGAAGAAAAAAGAAAAAATATAAGTGATTCTTCTTTTGTATTGCCTTACTTTCTTGTTGCCTAATGGTGTAGTCGCAATTAGTTTATCCATTCCAAAACGATACTCAAAAGTATCTATATTTCCAATCGTAATAAACATAATAAGTAACGTTATGATTGCAGGAAGGATTGTCCATGGCGTATAAAGTAAGATATCCTCATAAGCGAATGGATTTACAAAAGATAGTTTAGAGTCGTGTTTCATTGCTTCGTATTGAGTTAAAATCTTTTGAAAATCTTCCTGTTGCGATAATTGTGACTGTATCATATCCTGTATTTCCTGACTTTTCTGACGTGAGATTTCTCCATTTTCTTCTCGTTGCCTTGTTTTTTCTAATTGTTTCTCCAACTCTGATATTTTATATGTTTCAGTTTTAAGAAACTCTTTTTTTTCTTTGTTTAAAGGACCTTCCAGAACCTCCATATATTCCATAAAAACAAGTTGTTCAGGAGTTCTGTAAATATTTGTATTTGACCACTGATATCCATTAACAAAGAGTACAGCTATAAATAACAAAATTCCTTTCTGCATCCATACTATCTTGTATAGTTCCTGTTTCCATAAAGAAGAAGATAAACATCCGGTTTGTTTCTTACGGCAAGTAAATAGCTGGGTTTTGTATGAAATCTTTCTTTGATAAAAGGTAATATATGCAGATGCAATCAGAATAAAGTAACAGCCTAAGACAAATAAGAGAAGCAAGGTATACAAAGAAACTGCATGATTAAATATATTTATATTCAAATACATTTGAAAGATGCGTTCTGCTTGTAAAAGGAACATAAAGTTCAAATATTTGCATTGTACAAATTTTCCCAGGGGATCAATGATTACAAATAAAACATATTCGATGAAAACAATACTTGTGATAGTGAAGATAGTGATTCCTTTATGATTAGATTTTATTGCGATAACAAGCATCAGCAATCCTAGACAAGATGCACCAATCCATTTGAAGAAAAGGGTGATTACTAAAAATTGCAGAACATTTATTTTTAAAGGGCATTGCTGGTAAGAGGCAAGCGATTGAATGCTTCTTGATAAGGTTCCTAAACCACAGGTAAATTCCATGTATATTAGCTGGCTAATGTTTAATAAAACAACCACAATTCCTATCGAAATCATCATAACCAATATTTTTATAAAAATGATATGTTTTTTTGGTGTTGTTTTTATAACTGTAAATAATCCCTTATCTTTTTCTTCTGTAATCATATAAAATACTATGACAAACATGGAAATCAAAATAAGTAAATATGTCAAAGGAAATTGAAGGGCATCAAGTATTCCTTTTTCATTTTCATAGATAATTTCTATGTCTTTGCAGTTTTGATAATCCTTTGCACTTTTTATGATGTTTTCGTTTGTGTAGCTGTCCTCGTTTTGAAAAATAGATATCGATGATATGGTTTTGGCATTGTCTTCAATGCTTGTTAAATAGGTAGGATATTCATGCAGTACATCCATCTGTTTTTTGATTTGATTGATAAATTTTGATTCACTTTCCAAATTCTTTGTGTAGTACTTTGTTTTCTTTGCATTGTATGCGTGTCTATAGTTTTCTTCAATATTAGGATAGGATTCTTTTAACTGTTCAATAAGATATTGGTTTCCAACAGGGTCGTTTCTTAAATTATCTAATTGTTCCAGGATTGTAAAAGCATTTATTTGTTCTGTATAATCTTTTACGAATGAGTATCTTTCATTGTTTGGTAAATGTTCTAGGGTTTGCTCAAATTCATGATAAGCGTTTAATGGTATATTTACATCCTGGTTTTGGAAATATGCAAAACTAAATAGATTGATACAGAATATAATGAGGATAAAAACTAAAAATTTCGGACGTTTCCACAGCTTTTCAAATTCTATTTTAATCAGTGATAACATAAGTGTTTTCCTCATTAAAAATAGATAAATATAGTTCTTCTAAATCATGAATATGTTGATGATTTTGCAGCAGCTCTGAGATACTTCCTCGTAAAATGATATTCCCCTGTTTCAAAAAGATAACTTCTTTTGCAATTGTTTCTATATCGGATACAACATGTGTTGCGATCAAAAGTATATGGTCTTTCGCAAGAGTATGAAAAACCTGTCGCAAAGATACTCTTTCTTTTGGGTCTAATCCAGCAGTTGGTTCATCAAACAATAACAATTTTGGTTTTCCAAGCAATGCCTGGGCAACTAAAATTCTTTGTTTCATTCCTCCGGAATATTCTTTACATTTTTTGAATAAATGATCCTGCATATTTACTAGATAGGCAACTCTTTCTACTTCTTTCGCAACTTCTTTTTTAGGTATCTTTTTTAAAAGTGCCATATAAGTTAGAAAGCGCTGTCCGCTCATATCATCATACAAACCCTGCTGCTGTGGAGCATATCCTAGTATTTCAAAATATTTTTCTTTTAAAGTATGGATAGGGATACCTTCCCATAAAATTTCTCCTGTATCACTGATTAACTGGTCACATAATAGATTCATAAGTGTTGATTTTCCAGAACCATTAGGGCCAAGAATTGCATAAACTCCATTATCTAATGTTATATTTATATGTTGCAATGCTTTTACATCTTTGTAGGATTTTGATAAATTTTTGATTTCTAACATAATATTCTCCTAAAATAGTGTATTGATTTTTTTATAGTTTTTCTTATCATTTAAAAAGTCTTTTTTAGAAATTAATCCGTAATAGTCTTTATCTACTTCATACTGCATGGTTCCAGCCCAGGTTTTTTCCATCTTTCCTTCTGTATCATAAATTGCTAAAAGATAATCTGCAGTTTGGGTTATAATTCGTACAGGGTCATGCATGTCACTTGTAAAATGATGCAATTCATGCAAAGAAGGGGTTTGGGTAGAAATGTTATACATTTTATCAGAGGTATCGTCAGTATCATCGAAAGCTTGAATAATAAGATTATCTGAAATAACACCATAAATCGAGTAATCCAAGTTGCTTTCAGGCAAAGAAAACAGTATTTCTTTCTTACTGTTTTTTAGATTTAATTTCATGACGTGATTATGATCTATCCAGTAAACAGATCCTTGATAATAGGTTTCAATCGTATCCTCATCTGTTTCTATTACCTTGCTTTTCTTTGTATCTATATTGTAAATTTCAAATTTCTTTTTCGAATTTAATAAAGCAGAATAATATTTATCATAATCTTTATTGTTTAAATATTTCTGTGGATCTTCTTTATAGATATTACCTTCAAAAATGATGTTTCTACCCTCAACTCCTAAGATGGTTTCATCATCTGTATTTTTGATAGTGTCATATTTACCTGATGAAAGGTGAATACGATAAAGTTTTGTTTTTAAAGCAATCTCCATTTCTGTTTTGTCTTTAAGAGATATTTGCTCATTTTTATATGCCGTTATATAAAGATACGTATCATCAAATATGATCTCATCAGTATTTAATCGATATCCTTCTTCAAGTTGAAACAATTCTTTTTTGTTATTTCCATCAAGATCCATCTGATAAATCTTAGGAGGATTTTCTTTGTCTTCTACTCCTTTCTCACCTATGACAGTAGTAGTGTTTCCTGTACTAAATAAATACAAATGCTCTTTAAAGGGAATGATTTCTGTGATGAATAAGTCAAAAGGAATAAAAGCAGTGCAATTTTCATTGTTATGTTTACATTCCGGTTTTTGACATAAATAAACTTCTTGCGCAGTTTTATAATCAATGTAAGTTAAGTAACTGCCTCCTTCTTCGTTTGTTTTTATACGGTAATAACCATCCTCACTTCCATTTCCTTCATTCAATATGCTTGTTGATTTTAGTATCAGTTCACTTTTCTTTTGATTATCTTGATGTGTCTTTGTTTTGATAGTGTTTGGTTTCATCTGGCATGCTGATAAAAATAAGCAGCATAAAATAACTATAATCTTTTTCATTTATTTCACCTCACTATTAGTTTACAGCTATGATGTATCCTACTTGTAAACTCTTCGTGATCGGTATAGAAAAAGAAGCGCAGGGAAGCACTTCTTGTTTATTTTCTTATAATATATGCATTTTGATTTGAAGGAATATACCTTTGTATTCCTAATATTTGTACATTGATGTAAAATGTATAAGTTTCTCCATTATATTCAATACCACTGTTTACTCTTAATTTTGCTTTGTTGGATTCATAACCAGATTGGTAGTATGCCCAGTCATCAATATCATCTAATTCCAAATAGTGAATCATATGTAATGCTATTTCCTGTAATTGTTTTTCGCTATATGATAATTTCTTTTGTTGTGTTATTTGAATATCGATAATCTTTTTTGTTGTATTATCCATAGAATACTCTATGCTTTTAAAATTCTTATTCTCCCACATTCTGTAAATTTGATCTAAGTTGGCGTCTTTATTTGGATATAAAGTCAGGGTACCAAAAGATATTGTATAGTTTTGTTCTGGTGTTATTTCTAATAGGTGGGGGCTTAGTACTTTATTTTGGATCAATTCATTTATTTCTTTATTGAATTGTTTTTTTAATACTTCAATTTCTGCATTTTTCTCTTTTGAATAGGAAGCTGTGTTGCTAAGAGAGTATTCAACAGGAGAAAGCGTATTTTGATCGAAATTGTATTGCTTTTGATAAATGCTGGTAATGATAGGATGTTTTTTCAGTGTTTCCTGTGTTTCGCTATTGGAAATAGAAACACTGTTATGAAGGGTGTATATATCCTGTATACCAAATGCAAGGAAAGGTAAGGATAAAGATACTGCAAGTATTAAGAAAAGATATATATATATTTACGCATGCTTATCTGCCTCCAGAAAAAAACTTACGGTTGTTCCCCTATGAACTTTCGAATCAAATAGTAGATTTGTTTGATGAAGATCACAAATACGTTTTACGATCGTTAGTCCTAAGCCTGCACCGCCTTGTGAGCGAGAACGTGATTTATCTGCCATATAAAAAGGTTCTGTAGCTTTTAAAATGCTGTCATTATCCATGCCGATTCCCTCATCCTTTACAGATATTTCGACATTTTTTTGTGTTTGTATTATTTTAATAATGATATCTTGATTGTCTTTGCTTGCTTTTATAGCGTTATCAATTAAATTTCGTAAAAGAACGAATAATAAATCAGACTGTGATTTTACATATATATCATCATAGTAAAATTTTAAATTTGCATGGGAGGGCAACCCGCTGTAGTAGTTTTGTAACTGTCTGATGATCTTAGGTATATAGACAGATTGTAAGGTGATTTTCTGATGATTTAGTTTCAATAAATCCATTAACGTATAGGAAAGGTGCTCCAGTCTTTTTCCTTCCGTGTAGATGTATTGTGCTGCTTTTTTCTGAGTTTCTTCATCACATACACCAGAACGTAAAGAATCCGCAAACCCCAGAATTGCTGTCATAGGTGTTTTTATTTCATGAGAAAAACTAGCCATAAATTCTTCTTTTTGCGTTACACTATCTTGTAATTGGTGTATCGTTTTTTCGTTTATGCTTGCCATTTCATCAAAGCTTTTTGACAGCTCACCAATCTCGTCATTACTTTCAATGTTTGTTCGCTCTTCATATTGTCCACGAGCAATTCGTTTTGACACTTCGTTTAATTTATGAATTGGTTCTGTTAAGTATCTGGAGATAAATTTTAAAATGAAAAAAGTAATAATATAAAGAATAATGCTAATGATGATAAAGTCTTTAAGCTGTTTATTTCTTTCTTGAAAAAGAGGAGTTATATCATAGCAAGTGAGTATATAAAATCGATATCTTCCTGCTTGTAGTGGGGATTTCATTGTTAAGTAGTATTGGTCATGAATGTGTTTTAAGATGTATGTTTGATTTTCTGTTTCCAGTAATTCTTTTTCTGCATCGATTGGAAGTGAAGAATACACCAGATCATTTTTTTCATCCACAAGTGCATATACCTTTTTGTTTTCAGGGGATATGATTTGAAATTGGTTTAAATAATATACGATACGATCTTGCATCCATTCCTTATTTTGCTTGAAATTGTTAAGAGTATCGATGGAATCCTGCAACAATCTTGATTCTAAGGAATTGACTTCTATATCGTGATTGGAAAGTTTTGTAGTGATGGTTGTTTTAAGAATTTGTTTGTGGTTTTGATAAATCATGAATGTTGAGCTGATAGAGAAAAGAATAGATAAGGTTATTAAACATGACCAAATGATTTTATTGGCGAATTTCATTTTGTACCTCCAGCATATAACCGACTTTATATACTGTTTTTATTTCTTTATCCCAATTTAGTTTTTTTCTTAATCTTTGGATATGCAGGTCTAGTGTTCTTGTTTGATCATATTCTTCCTTCCATACCTTTTTATAGAGAGTATCTCTATATAAAGCAATATTTTTGTTCTGTACAAGGTATAATAATAAGTCATATTCCTTATTGGTTAAGTTTATAGGAGTATTATGTTTTGTAACTTTATGTTTATTTACATCTATTTCTATATCTAATACTTTAATCATGCTCATATTTTTATGATAACGTCTTAATACACTTTCCACTCTTGCGATTAACTCATCCATTGAAAAAGGCTTAACTATATAATCGTCCGCCCCCATGTGGAGTCCTTTAACTTTATCGTCAATGTTGTCTTTTGCGGTAATGAATATGGTAGGGATACCTTGCGGTGCAATATATTCCATCAATTCATATCCACTTAATTTAGGGAGCATGATATCTAAAAGAATTAAATCATACGTATTTTTTTCAATTTTATCTGCACCAGATTGTCCATCTGCAGCCCAGTCACAAAGATAACCTAGTCGATTTAAATTCATCATAATCAAATCTGCAATAGCTTGTTCATCTTCCACAATTAAAATCCGCATAACATTTCACCTCTGTTTTATTTTTGCATAAAGTTGTATCTATCTTGTATCATTTGTTTCTTTTGAGCGAACAAGTAATATTATATTAACTATAATTGTACAAAAGAAGCGCTAATATAAAAAAAACAGACATCTGTCTGCAAACAATTCATATGGAGCGGGTGATGAGAATCGAACTCACGTAGTCAGCTTGGAAGGCTGAAGTTCTACCATTGAACTACACCCGCAAATTTACTGCATAAACGATTAATGGAGCGGGTGATGAGAATCGAACTCACGTAGTCAGCTTGGAAGGCTGAAGTTCTACCATTGAACTACACCCGCATAACCGTTTGCAGTAGTTATATTACACTATAACATACAATAATGCAAGACTTTTTTTAAATAAATGTATTCTTCAGGATTATTTAAGACTTTTATCGTAATATGCTTCTGTTATCATGATAATTATATATTCAAAAATTCCAACACTAAATAATGTAATGCTTATAATTTCCTTGTCTAAAACAAAGGTAATAAATCCTGCAAATATAATGCAGCAAAGAGATATTCTTAATGCAGTGTAAGCAGCTTTTTGATGAATAAATTCCATGCGTTCATCTTTTTGTTCTGCAAAAAATCGATACATATCATTATTATTTTTTAGATGCCTTTTAAAATGGATAAATCGAAGTCCAACCAAAAACAATAAAGTTACACCAATTGGAAGAAGAAAAGAATGAGGCTGGTAGAAAAAACTCAGGATGATAAGAAGTAAGGATAGGAAAAACTCTAGGTATAGTAAGAACTTATATTTTTTTTCTTCTTTTTCTGTTTGCATAAATGATGCCTCCTTATTTATTATAACTTTAAATGATCAGTTCTTTTTATGATAATAAAAGTGCAATAGGATATAAATAAGAAGCTGAATCAATAAGATAAAAGATAAGATAAAGCTAATATCTTTTCTTCCCATAAGATCCATGATAAAACAGATGATGGTAATTAGAATGATGCCGGCGGCAAAAGCAAATTGAGAGGCTCGTTTATCAATGCTTTGATTTCTTTCATCGTTCGCTTCAATTTTTAATTCGCGTGCAAGTGTTGTATTTTTTGATGCCTGTTTAAGTTTTTTAAAGCGAGGAAGCAGTGCGATAAAACCTCCTGCTCCAGCCATAAAAAGACTTGTATGCTGAAACCATAAAAGAGCGGAAAGCATAAGACAAATGCTGAGAGCAAGAAAGAAATATGTTTCTTTTAACTGTCTTTTTACGTATTCGTGTTCATTTGCTTTCATAATGATTCCTCCTCTTCATCAAATAGAAACACTTCCTCAATTGTTGTATGAAAAATCTTTGAGATTCTATGGGCAAGGTGAATGGAAGGGTCATATTTTCCTTTCTCTAAGGAAATGATTGTCTGTCGGCTTACATAACATTTGTTAGCCAGCTCTTCCTGTGTGATGTTGAATTGAGAACGAAATTCTTTCATTCGATTGTTCATAGGATGTAAAGCCTCCTTTACACTTACAGTATAGCATAAATATCCAAGAAGTAAAGTTGACTTTACGTATTCAGGTAAAAAAACAGGTGCTTTTACACCTGTTAGTTACTGCTTGGAATAACTTTGATAATGCGATCTGCCAATACATTAAATGGCATGGTTTGAAGATAAACTTTTCCAGGCCCACTTAAGGTTGCCAGGAAAAATCCTTCTCCTGATAAAAATTTGTTTTTAATTCCTTTTACGGTTGTGATATCAAACTGTACACTGGTTTCAAATAATGCAATGTATCCCTGATCAACGCGTAAAGTTTCACCTGGCTCAAGTGTTTTTTCTATAACATCTCCATCAATTTCCAAGAAGACAGTTCCATGTCCACTTACTTTTTGTAAGATAAATCCCTCTCCTCCAAAAAATCCACTTCCTAAACGTTTATGGAAATAAGGTTCTAACTGAATCGTATCTTCCGCAGCAAGAAAAGCATTTTTCTGAATGATAAAATTTTGCCCTTCCTGAAGTTCGATAGGTAAAATTTTCCCTGGAAAGCTGGAACCAAAGGCTATTTCTGCATTATCTTTTGTACTTTGATAGGTAGTTAGGAAAATGGATTCTCCAGCCATTGCACGTCCTAATCCTTTTAAAAAACCGCCTCTTGTATTCGAATCCATGATGAAATTTTCATCCATCCAGCTCATTCCACCAGATTCTGTAAACATTTTTTCATGATTATCTAAATGACATACAACAACAGGCAATTGCCCTCCTTTAATTTCATATTTCATAGTATGTTTCCTCCTTGTTTTCAGTATAACAGATACTTCTAGACTTGTGTTAAAAATTCGCTTTTTTTTATACTTGATAAAGTATATAATTAAGAAAAAGAGGAGGGATAACATGGAGTATAGAAAGATGAAAAATGGGTATCAGCCATCACTTTTAGGCTTTGGCTGTATGCGTTTTCCATTGAATGATGATGGAAATATTAACGAAGAAGAAGCAGAGAAAATGATAGATATGGCAATACAGCAGGGGGTTACTTATATTGATACCGCATTTCCTTATCATAATGGGGATAGTGAGCCTTTTGTAGGAAGGGTATTAAAAAAATATGATCGTTCCAGCTTTTCTTTGGCAACAAAACTGCCTTTATGGAAGATAGAAACATTAGAAGATGTAAAACAAATGTTTGAAAATCAATTGCAGCGTTTGGATGTTGCCTATGTGGATTTTTATCTGCTTCATGCTTTAGATAAAGAAAAATGGGAGAAAGCGAAACGATTAGGGGTTATAGAGTATTGTGAGCAGTTAAAAAAAGAAGGGAAAATCCGCAATTTTGGTTTTTCCTTTCATGATGCATATGATGTTTTTGAAGAAATCATAAAATATAGAGATTGGGATTTTTGTCAGATTCAATATAACTATGTGGATAGAAGGATACAGGCAGGTGATCAGGGTTATGAACTGGCTGCATCTTTAAAAATCCCAATGGTGATAATGGAACCTGTAAAAGGGGGTTCTTTAGCAAAACTTCCGGAAGATATTGCACAGCCCTTAAAAGCCTATGCTCCAGATAAAAGTATTTCTTCCTGGGCACTTCGCTGGGTAGGAAGTCATGCCAATGTTAAGGTTATTTTAAGTGGTATGTCTACAATGGAACAGGTAGAAGATAATATAAAGACGTTTGCAAATTTTCAACCACTAAATGAAACCGAAAGAGAATTGATGGAAAGTACCGCAAAACAGATTCTTGATAGAACAAGAAATGGGTGTACAGGCTGTGCATATTGTATGCCTTGTCCTTTTGGAGTTGATATTCCAAGAAACTTTAAAATTTGGAATGAGTATGCAAAGTATGGAAATGAAGACCTTACAAGAAAACAATATGATTCTTTAAAAGAAGAAGAAAAAGCATCAAATTGTAAAAAGTGCGGTAAGTGTGAAACATTATGTCCACAGGCAATTTCCATTCGAAAAAATTTAGAAGAAGTCAAAGAAGAAATGAATAGGTTATAAACACGTCCGTTAGGATGTGTTTTTTAAATCATTATGGAAAGAAGTATAGAGATACCATGGATAGTAGTACAAAGAAAGATACCAATAAGTGTTGGAAGTATAAAAGCAAAACATGTCCACTTCCAGCTAAGTGTTTCTTTATAGATTGTTTGAAGCGTTGTTGCACAAGGAAAATGAAAAATTATAAACACAATAGTACATAGGGCAGTTGTAATCGTCCATCCATTGTTAATAAATAATTCTTTTATAAAGGTTAGATTTTGGATATCAAGCATTGTTCCATTTGCCATATAGGACATAATGATAATAGGAATTACAATTTCATTGGCAGGAAAACCAAGTAGAAACGCAAGAAGGATTACACCATCCAATCCCATAAAGATTCCAATTGGATCAAGAAAGGAAGATATGTGGGCAAGCAAGGTCATATCCTGAAATTCAATATTGGCAAGAAGCCAGATAATAGCCCCGGCTGGGATTGCGGATTTTACTGCTCTTCCTAATACAAAGATTGTTCGATCAAATATAGAACGTACGATTACTTTTGATATTTCCGGTTTTCGATAAGGTGGAAGTTCTAAGGTAAAACTGGAAGGAATTCCTTTTAATATTGTTTTCGATAACAGGTAAGATACAAGAAAGGTTAAGAATATACTGAAAAGGATGAAAATGGTAAGGAGAAAAGCAGATAGGAAGGTATTTAATGGAGGTAAGATAGTTTGTGTAAAGAACATTGCAAGAATGCTTAGCAAAGCTGGAAATCTTCCATTGCATGGCATGAATACATTTGTGAAAATGGCAATTAGTCTTTCTCTTGGACTATCTATGATACGAGAAGTAGCAACACCTACCGCATTGCATCCAAATCCCATTGCCATTGTAAGTGCCTGTTTTCCACAGGTGTGAGATCTTTGAAAATAACCATCTAAGTTAAATGCAATTCTAGGAAGATAGCCAATATCTTCTAGTAGGCTGAATAAGGGAAAAAAGATAGCCATAGGTGGCAGCATAACGGAAATTACCCATCCACATGTTTTTAAAATTCCATCTAAAAGAAGTCCACTTAAAAAGGGATGAACATTCCATTTAGAAAACAAAAGATGTCCCTGCATTTCCAACTTTACAAAGAATTCACTTAAATAAGCGCTTGGAATATTTGCAAGTGATAACGTAATCCAGAAAATACCAAACAATATGATCAGCATCAAGAAAATTCCACTTTTTTTACCACAGACAAATTTATCAATACGAAGATCTTTCTTTTGCATAGAGGAGTCTGTCTGTATACATGCTGTGCATAACTGCATGAGATGTGTATTTAATGCAGTTAGAATATGATCTTCAAAATTTTGATATATATGCAGCTGTTTTAGATGTTGTATTTCATGAACTATGAGTGGTTTTATTTCTTCTTTATTTTCAATCTCTGCATAAAAAGGTGCAGAGTCTACAGAAGGATCTAATAATTTTAAAGCTAAAAATCTTCTGTTATGGCGAGGTGCCACAATGTTTTTCGATAAACGCTTTAAACTTTCTTCCAGTTCTTCTTCATAGGAAAAAGGGAAACTTTGTTCTTTAAAAGACCGATGTACTTCTCGATAAATGGCTTGTTTTAAATCTTCATAATCTTCTTTGTTTCTAGCGCACATAGAAACAATAGATATATTTAATTGTTTTTTTAGGCTTTCAATATCAATTTTTATCTTTTTTTTCTTTGCCTCATCCATCATATTCAAGACGACAACGACTTTGTTTGTGATTTCCAGTGCCTGTAAAACAAGATTTAAATTTCTTTCTAAACAGGTAGCATCACAAACGACAACACAAGCATCACATGCATGAAAGCAAACGTAGTTTCTAGCGACTTCCTCTTCGGCAGAATGTGCGAATAAAGAATAAGTGCCTGGCAAATCTACAAGCTCATAACAGCGATTTTTATAATAGTATTTTCCTTTGGCAAGAGCAACCGTTTTTCCAGGCCAGTTTCCTGTATGCTGGTGCATTTTACATAAATGATTAAATAGGGTACTTTTTCCAACATTGGGATTTCCTAAAAGTGCTACACGATAGCAATGCTGTTCTTTTTCATACAACTGATTGATTTCATCGTTTATTTTTAATAGTTTTTCAAACACTTCCATCCCTCTTTTCTTCTACCATAATGCACATAGCATCCTGTTTTCTTAAAGCAATCACACAGCCTTTCACCTTAAAAGCTCTCATATTTTTGCTTATACTTTCCATAAGAGGCATAATTTCACTTCCGATGGTAAAACCTAAATCCATTAGTCGTCTTTTCATTGCGGTATGGTGATGAATTTCTTTTACATATACACATTGATAAAAGGGAATTTCATATAAGTTTTTCATAAAAATCCTCCTATTTTCAGAATATGGATGCAGGAAAATCTGGTATAGGAAAATATCATAAAAAATTGCATCTTGTATTTTAAAACAAGATTCGCTATAATGATTAAGAATACGTTGATAAGGACAAGTAGCAGATGCCCTATATGCAAGAGAGAGAAGATAACAGCTGAAAGTCTTCTTCATACTAGAGTCTGTGAATTCACCTTGGAGTGGGTGTAATGAGCCCCCGTTGTTGCATGACGGTTATAGTATGCAAATGGTAAGTAAGTGTGTCGCAAGATGAAACAGGATGGTACCGCCCTATTAAGGGTTCCTGTGTCTGGCGGCTTTTTTTATGATAGAAAGGATGAAACGTATGGAGAAATTAGCAAGTATTAAAGAAGAAGGGCTAAAGCAGATTGAAGCCTGTGAAGATCTTGCACAGCTGCAAAATCTTCGTGTTTTGTATCTAGGAAAAAAAGGACCAATACAGGAAGTAATGAAATCTATGAAAGATCTTCCAAAAGAAGAACGTCCTGCCTTTGGTCAGCAGGTAAATGAAATTAAAAGTCTTTTAGCGGGAAAAATTGAAGAGCGAAAAGCTGTTTTAGAAGTAAAAGAAATGGAAGAGAAAATTGCTTCTGAAAAAATCGATATTACTTTAGATGGACAAAAACCTAATTTTGGAAATCTTCATCCATTGATGCTGGTACAGCAGGAAATGGAAGATTTGTTTATTGGGCTTGGATATACAGTTGCGGAAGGTCCTGAAGTAGAAATGGATCTTTACAATTTTGAACGTGCCAATATTCCTAAAGATCATCCAGCTCGTGATATGCAGGATACTTTCTATATCAATGCAGAAGAATTGCTTCGTACACATACAACCGCAATCCAGACACGTCAGCTGGAAAAATATGCAAAAGAAGATAAATTGCCTATTAAGGTTATTTGTCCGGGAAAAGTGTATCGTCGTGACGATGATGATGCGACACATTCTCATCAGTTTATTCAATGCGAAGGACTTGTTGTTGGAGAAAATATTAAATTGTCTGATTTAAAAGGAACTTTGTTGTTTTTGGCACAGAAAATGTTTGGAGAAAGCAGAACGATTCGATTCCGCCCAAGTTACTTCCAGTTTACAGAACCTAGCGTAGAAGTGGATGTTAGCTGTCATGTGTGCGGCGGGAAAGGATGTCCGGTATGTAAGGGAACTGGATGGATTGAAATTTTAGGTGCTGGAATGGTACATCCAAATGTATTGGAAATGGCTGGTATTGATTCTAAAAAATACAGTGGATTTGCATTTGGTATTGGAGTTGAACGTGTTGCAATGTTGAAGTACGGAATTACTGATATTCGTAATTTCTATACAAATGATCTTCGTTTCTTGAAGACATTCAACCGTTTTGAATAGGAGGTAAGAGTATGATTATCAGTAAAAAATGGCTAAGTCAATATATGGACTTAAGTGATATTACAATGGAAGAATTAGCAGATCGTGTGACATCTGCTGGATTAGAAGTAGAAGGTTTATCCTATATGTCACAGGGAAGTAATCTGGTAATTGGGGAAGTTTTAAGCTGTGAAGATCACCCAGACAGTGATCATTTGCATGTATGCAAGGTAAATCTTGGTAATTGTGTAAATCAAATCGTATGTGGTGCACCCAATGTTGCGGCAGGACAAAAAGTAATAGTCGCAAAAGTTGGGGCAAAGCTTCCAGGTGGAGAAATCAAAGCTAGTGTGATTCGTGGTGTAGAAAGCAATGGTATGATTTGTTCCTTGTTGGAACTTGGTGTAGATGGGCATACATTGAGTGAAGAAAGTAAAAATGGAATTGAAGTGCTGGATGCAGAGGCACCGCTAGGAAATGAAGATCCACTGGGATATCTTGGTTTAGATGATGCAATTTTAGATGTAGGTCTTACTCCCAATCGTAATGATTGCATGGCAGCATGGTCTATGGCACTTGAAACAGGTGCAATTCTAGGAAAAGAAGTTACACTTCCATATCAGGAAGGATCTTCTAATGTTGGAGGAAGCACAAAATTAAGAGTTCATAGTGAAACAGAAAAATGTCCATTGTTCCTAGGAAAAGTCATCAACTCTGTAACGATAAAACCATCTCCAAAATGGATGCAGGAATTATTGATGGCAGCAGGAATCAAGTCAATCAACAATGTGGTTGATATTAGTAATATTGTTATGTTAGAAACAGGGCAGCCTCTTCATTTCTATGATATCAAGGCAATTCCTTCACAGGAAATTACTGTAAAAGATCATATTCATGAAGAATATACAGCATTAGATGGAGAAACGTATCATCTGGAAGATGATGATATTGTCATTACTAGTGAAGGAAAACCAATTGGTATTGCAGGAATTATGGGTGGAGATGATTCTAAGATTACAGATGAAACAACGGGAATCATTATCGAAGCAGCAATTTTCAATCATGTATCCATTCGTAACAGTGCACGTCGTTTAAATCTAAATACAGATGCAAGTGTACGTTACCAAAAAGGTATCGAGCCAATGGCAACTTTTAAGGCAATGGATCGTGCAGTACAGCTGTTAATTGAGTATGCCGATGCAAAAGATTTAGAAGAAACGAAACAATATGGTTCTAATCACTATACACCAGTTGCATTTGATGTGAATTTGGATCGTATCAATCACTTGCTGGGTACTGCTTTTGAAAAAGAAGAAGTAGTAAAAGTATTGTCTGATCTACATTTATCACCAAGTGAAAATGGAGAAGATATTCATGTTGTAATTCCAAGTTATCGCACTGATTTGGCTATTGAAGCAGATATTGCGGAAGAAATCATTCGTATTTTAGGATATGATCGCTTACCTAGCACATTGCCATTTATGAGCGCAACTTTAGGGGCATTAGACAAACGTCAGCAGTTAAGAAGAAAACTTCGTACGACATTAAGTGCACTAGGATATAATGAAGCCATCACATATTCTTTGGTAAGTAAAGAAGAAAATGAACATGCTGTTCTTCCAAAAAAAGAAGCAGTAGAACTTGCTTCTCCAATGAGTGAAGATAGACGTTATGTAAGAAGAAGTATTCTTCCAAGCTTATTAGAATCTATTGCATATAATCAGGCACGTTCTATTCGCGATATCGCTCTTTTCGAAGTCAGCAACGTATACGGTGTTGGACATGTAGAAGAACGTTTGTGTATTGCGGCAAGTGGAAGTTTGCAGAAAAATCGCTGGCAAAACTTTAGTGTAGATGTTGACTTCTATACAATGAAAGGTTTATTGGAAAGTCTATTGGATTCTATTGGATTTGGTGAAAATAGAGTTGTATTTAAAGAAAATACAAGTGATACATTGAATTTTCATCCATATCGCAGTGCAGAAGTGTATTTAGGAAAAGAATTATTAGGAATTATAGGACAGATTCATCCATCCATGGCAAAACAGTATGGTATTCAGGAAACAGTGGCTTTAGAAATCAATTTGGAAGTTTTATTAAGTAATAAGGCAAGCAAAGTTAAATTTACAGAAGTCAGCAAATATCCATCTGTTACACGTGATTTAGCATTGGTAGTAGAAGATGCTTGCAAAGTAGGGGATATCGTTAACTGCATTAAGAAAAATGGAAAACTAAATAAAGAAAACATTATTCAAAATGTAGAAGTATTTGATGTTTATACAGGAGAACATGTAGAGAAGGGATATAAATCTATCGCTTTAACAATGACATTCCAATCTTATGAGCGAACATTAAAAGATGAGGAAATTAATACAATTTTCAATACTGTTTTAGAAGCATTGCAAAAAGATGTAAATGCACAGTTAAGAGCATAATAAAAAAGCCATTTGGCTTTTTTATTATGCTTTATGTTCTAATGTAAATACAAGAACTTCCACAGGAGAAAATATACGTATATCCATACCTGTTGTACCAATGCCATTGCTGACATATAAAGTAGAATTATTTATCGTATATTTTCCATGGTCATAATCTTGTGCTCCTTCTATTTTGGTAAGAGGACCAAGCAATGGAATTCTGATTTGCCCACCTAAAGAATGACCAGAAATAATTGTATCTAAATAATTTAAATTAATTTCATTAGAAGTTATTAAATCAGGACAGTGGGTAATGAGAATATTGTATTCATCTTCACTGATGTTTTTAAATGCAGAATCCATGTTTGGATTTCCATTAATAAGCGGTTCTATACCAATTAAAGAAATAGATTCTTTTTCTCCATTTCGTATTTTAAGATTTTGATTATCTAATACTTCAAAATCACAATCATATAACATCTGGCTAATTTTCTTTTTTATATCGGAAGATATGCAATCTTCATCTCCTAACACAGCAAACTTTCCTAATGGAGCATCCAGGTTTTTTAATATGCTTTTTACTTCTTCGACATCTTTAGAATCAAAGGGTGTATCAGCAAGATTAGAGAAAACATCACCACCAAAAATAAGAATATCTGGATGTGTCTGTTCTAGATCTTTCATGATTTTCTCTAAGCGTTCTTTATTCATGAATTCTTTATATTTGATATCACTGAAATAAACAATTCTCTTTCCATCAAGAGAAACAGGAATCTTTTCGCTGGAAAGTGTTTCAAAGTTTATTTTTGTATGATCAACCGCAAAGTAGATTCCATAGAAAAATATAGAAAGTCCTATCAATATAAGAACAAGTATACAAAGAATGGTCTTAAGTATTTTATGCAGCATTTAAATCACCTCAATATGCATCTATTTTATCATAAATTTACTTATAAAAGAACAAAAACCGAAGGAGTACCTTCGGCTATTCATGTACCTGTTTCGATACGGATCTTTTTCGATTTGATGTAGAGCGATTTGCTCTTGCGGCCATCGCCTGCATAGCTGCCTTTGAATTAATAATGACAGGAATAACGATTGGATTTCGATGGGTTTTATTGTATAAGTAAGGTTCTAAAGTACTTCTTACACAATTTTTAAGTTCAGAGAAAGTTGTTTTTTGTTTCATTTTTTCATTTAAAGCATTGTAAACAATCATCTCTGCTTCTTTTAATAACCCCTGGCTATCTTTGATAAAGACAAATCCACGAGAAACGATGACAGGTTTGCATAAGACTTTATTCTCTCTGGAATCAATAGCGATAATAACAGAAACAAGACCATTATCAGCTAAGATTGTACGATCTTTTAATACAGCAGTGGAAACTCCGCTAATATCGTTTCCATCAACATAAATATCATCTGCCTGAATGCGGAAACTGCTAGGATATACTTTGTGTTTTCTTAAAATAAGTACATCGCCATTTGCACAGGTAAAGATATTTTCACTTGGAATTCCTGTTTCAATCGCAGTTTCTTTATGCTGTTTTAACATTTTGTATTCTCCATGTATAGGCATAAAATACTTTGGCTTGATTAGCTGTAACATCAACTTCTGTTCTTCTTGAGATGCATGCCCTGTTGTATGCAAATTACTTAAAATAGATTTTGTTAAAACATTTGCCCCTGCTTTAAACAATTTGTTAACAACTTGATTTACACTGGCACCATTGCCAGGAATAGGGGAACTAGAGAAAACAACAGTATCTCCAGGAATCAGCTTGATATAACGATGAGTTCCATTCGCAATACGGGATAAAGCAGCTAAAGGCTCACCCTGACTACCTGTGCACACAATACAGATTTTATGTGCAGGTGTGTGTGGCAGTTCCTCAGGACTTAAAAAGTGCTGCTCTCCGACTTTAATTTTTCCTAATTTTCTTCCAATGGTAACAACATTTTCCATGCTTCTACCAAATATAATAATTTTTCTTCCACAGGCAACAGCTGCGTCAAGAATTTGTGAAACTCGATATACGTTGCTGGCAAAAGTTGCAACGATAAGTCTGCCTCTGGTTTTTCTCATGATATCTAAAATCTCTGAAGCTACTTTCTTTTCAGAGATAGAGAAATCTTCAACACCAGAGTTTGTAGAATCACTCATTAATAAGTCAACACCAATTTGTCCCATATAAGCCATAACCTGATAATCGGCATTTCCGCCAACCGGGGTCAAATCAAATTTAAAATCACCTGTATGAACGACACGTCCATTTGGAGTATTGATCAAGATTCCCAATGAATCAGGAATGGAATGTGTGGTATTAAAGAAGCCTATCGTGAAATATTTCATTTTGACAGAACTGCGATCGTTAATTTCAATAAGCTTAACGCCACGCATTCTTCTTTCTTCCAGTTTCTTGTTAATTAAAGCAATTGCAAATGCAGGTGCATAAATTGCCTCAATATCTATTGTTTTCAACAGGAAGGGAATACCTCCAATATGATCTTCATGTCCATGTGTAATGACCAGTACTTTTCTTTTTTTACTATTTTTAACCAGATGATTATAATCTGGAATGACATAATCTACACCGAGCAGATTATCTTCAGGAAAACGAACACCTGCATCAACGATTAAAATCTCGTTTTCATGTTCAAAGCAGTACATATTCTTACCGACTTCGCCTAGTCCTCCCATTGCATATACAAGAGTATCTCCACGTTCGATATTCATTTTATTATAACTGTCTTTATTAAATTCCTGATGTGTTCTCGGTGCGTGCATTTTTTTGTTATGATTTGTGTTCATAAAAACTCCTTTCTTCAATTAGCACCTGTACCTTTTACTATTATAGCATACTTTATAAAAAATAAACTTTTATACACTTTATTTTTCACAGGCATAAAAAATGCTCTGTTAAGAGCAGATTTTTATTCGATGACAATAGCATCTTCAATATCTTTCCAAGGGTTTGCTTTATTGATATGATCATAAAACAATGTTCCGGAAAAATGATCAATTTCATGTTGAAGAACAATTGCTAAATAGTCTTTTGCACGAATTGTAATTTCTTTGTCCTGCAATAAATCATATCCTTTAACAGTGATTCGAGCAGCTCTTGGAACGAATCCTTCATGAGCCCCTTCCACAGATAAGCAGCCTTCCCCAGTTTTAAGGTATGCCCGCTGTACAGATTCTGATATAATTCTAGGATTTGCCAAGGCATATTCCATGTCATTTCCATCTTCATCAGGTACAACTACCGCAAGCATTTTTTTAGGGACTCCCAACTGAATGGCCGCAATTCCTACAGCTGGACGAAGATTTTCCGCTTCTGCTTTTTCTTCATCCTGAGAATCCTTGACATAGGTTAACATATCCATTAAAAGTATACGATCTTCATCAGATAAAGGAAGTTTGACCGGTTCACTTTTTTGTCTTACTACAGGGTTAATATCCTTAATGATAGTATCATAATTAATCTTCATTATATTTAACTCCTTTACATTTCCATCTATATATTTTATACGTTTTTATGAAAGAATGGAAGTCTTTTAATAAAATAATTAAAAAACGTGTGTATTTTGTAAGAAAATATTTTTATGTGAACTGCACTATCAAAAGAATAAAGATTAATTTTATCTATATGTTTGCATATAGGAGAAAGAAGGAATCGGTATATGTGCTGGTTTAAATAGATACTTAATTATAAAGATTAGCGAATTCATATTAAAAAATAATCTGGTTTATGATATTATAAAAGAACATGAAAGAGGAAAGGAGAATGCCATTTGCGTATTAAAAATATAGTAATTACACCAAAAATGCCAAAAAAGTATGATTTTGCGATTCACTTTACGGTATTGGTATTATTATTGTTTGGAACTTTAATGATTGTTTCTACAACAGTAGGAAATGCAAGTAGTGTCCTTTCCATTATTATTGCTTTTGTTAAACAGGCAGTGTTTCTGGTTGTTTCTTATACACTGATGGTTTTGCTGGCGAATAATTTTACCATGCAAAAAGCCCAAAAATGGCTTGTCCCAATTTTTGTTGGCTTAATGGCAGCAATGATAGCTACGCAGTTTTTTCCTGATGTATATGGTTCTAAGGCATGGATTCGAATACCACTTGGTTTTACGCAGGTAACTTTGCAGCCATCAGAGTTTGTTAAAACTTTTATGGTTGTCGTATTGGCGGTTTATGTTGAAATTTATGCAAGGCGCAATTATAAATGGACAACTGTCATGCGTATTCCAATCATCTTTTTACTAAGCTTTATTTTAATGATTTTCATTCAAAAAGATATAGGAACATTAGCAGTTATGTTATCCATGGTAGGGGTTTGCTTTTTGATACCGAGTCATAAAAATCTTCGAAAACCGCAAAAGATTTTGCTTATACTGATTTGTACAGGAATTGGCTTGCTTTTATTTTTAATGAGTGAGCCGGGAATGGAAGTTGTTCGATGGTTTGGTGAAAAATTTCCATATTTTGCTCATATCACTACGCGTTTTGAAAATGCCATTAACCCTTTTTTAGACCCATATGTGGGCGGTTATCAGCCAATCAATGGATTGTATGGAATCGCACGAGGAGGTTTACAGGGGGTTGGATTTGGGGAGTCTATTCAAAAATATGGATACCTTACACAATCGGATAATGATTATATTTTATCAATTGTAATTGAGGAACTAGGGGTTTTTGGTTTAGGAATCATTGTTGCAGGATATGCAATCATTATCAAACGTTTATTTTATTATGCATTTCGTACAAAAAGTGAAGGGTATAAGGTTATTCTTATTGGAACAGCTATGTATATCTTTGCTCATTTTGTGTTAAATGTTGGTGGTGTAGGAGGTTTGATACCATTAACAGGTGTGCCATTGCTGTTTATTTCCAGTGGTGGAAGTTCCATGATGTCAATCATGTCTGCTATAGGAATATCACAGGCAATTATCGCCCGTATTCGAAGACAGGGTACGATACAGAAAAAAATTAAATATAAAAAAGAGCCTCAAAACTGAGACTCTTTAAGAAAGGGAAGAGGAGAAACAAAGATTGGGGGTGCAGCCGCATCATTGGCTGCATTCTTATAATTCCCCCTGTTTTTTGTTTTATACATAAAGGAGAGAAAAAATATGAGAATTGTTGCTGGAAAGTTTGGTTCTAGAGTGATTCAGGCGGTAGAAGGGAATACAACACGTCCTACTACAGATAAAATAAAAGAAGCTATTTTTTCTAGGATTGGGCCATATTTTGATGGAGGAGATATGCTTGATTTGTTTGGAGGCAGTGGCAATGTTTCATTTGAAGCAATCTCTAGAGGTATGAATACATCATTGCTATGTGATCAAAATGGAAAAGCTATTTCTACAATTAAAAAAAATGCTGCAAGTTTAGATGTTCAATCACAGTGTACAATTTGGAAAATGGATTACAAGAAGGCATTGCAAAAAGCCTGTGAAGAAAAACGTTGTTTTGATTTGGTTTATCTTGATCCTCCTTATAAGAAACAACAGATAAAAAGCATATTGGAGTTTTTAGATGATAACAATATGGTAAAAGAATATGGTGATGTTGTTTGTGAAAGTTTAAAAGAAGATGAGTTTCCTGATCTTGTTGGTTCTTTAGAAAAAGTAAAGGATGTAACTTATGGTATTACTAGAATTACATATTACAGAAAGAAGGGATAAAATATGAAAAAGGCGATTTTTCCAGGCAGTTTTGATCCTCTGACAATGGGACATATGAATATAATAGAAAGAGCTTGTAAAATATTTGATGAGGTAATTGTTATCATATTGGAGAATTCTGAAAAAAGAGCATTGTTTGACTTGGAAGAAAGACTTCATATGATTAAGTCTGCCTGTGCACATTTATCAAAAGTTTCTGTTATGAGTGCAGATACACTTACGGTTGAAGCAGCCAAAACACTTGGTGCAAATGTAATTATAAGGGGAGTAAGAAGTATTAAAGATTTTGAGTATGAAAAAGACATAGCTTCTGTTAATCATCATTTAGACCAAAGTATTGAAACGATACTTCTATATACGGATGAACGCTATGGGTTTGTTTCCAGCAGTGTCATTAAAGAATTGTTGAAATATGGGAAGGATATTAATGGTTTGGTGCCAGAAGCTGTTCATTCATATATACAAAATAAATTTTAGCTTATAACGAAATTTTCTTTTTAGAAAGGATGATGTTATTATGAAAAATGGACATTTCCGTTTGCCTAATGCGAATTCAAGAAAAAATAAATTTGTAACAGCAATCAGTATGTTATTAATTTTGTCTGGATTATATGCGACTTGTTATATATTCTTTTTTCGCACAGTAGAAGTTGATGTTACCAAGGATGCATTTTTACAGTATAGTGGAGAATCAGGTAGTGGTGAGGTAAAGGTAAGAAATGAAATGCTGAATTATAATCAAAGAATACAGGAGTTTATGGATTCTGTTACATATAATGTTTCTCCCCATCAAAACCTTTCAAATGGAGATATTATCACTGTACAGGCTTCTTATGATGAGGATTTAGCAAAACGTTATCATATTAAACCAATTGAGAGTAAGCGTGAAATCGTAGTTACAGATTTACCACAAAGACTAGATGAACTGCCTGAATTAGATGATCCTTTTTATAAAACACTTCATGAGAAAAGTAAAAATTATCTAGATAAAAATATGAAGTCAATTTTGAACGAAGACTTTACGGTTTTTGATAGAGATGAAAAACCCAAACTTGATAACAGTACATATTTATACAGAGTGTTTTTGAAGTCAAAAAATAAGGAACAAAAAGATAAAATATTAGATGTTTATTCTATTGAAGCTAGCTTTACTGAGGATGAACAAATAAAAAAAGATAAAATTTATTATATGATAACATATAATGAAATTAATACTTCTTTTGAAATACGAGATGAAAATATTTATGGTGAAAAAATTATAAACAGTAAAGATACAGCTTTAGAAGATAAAAAAACATTTGAATCCTATATAAATAAAAAATATAAAAAACAATATGAAATAACTTATTTAGATGTACCAGCGCAGCAGGCAGAAAAATAAAATCTGCTTGCTTTTTTAGATAAAAAAAAGAACCCGAAGGTTCTTTAGTCTTGGACGATATAAGATTCATTTGCAG
>ENA-OROR01000680-OROR01000680.1-human-gut-metagenome-genome-assembly--contig:-NODE-680-length-27646-cov-12.855388_pt1 | contig 27646 bp, 23 predicted proteins | sample MGYA00242135_ERZ509060 | MGnify/ENA primary metagenome ERZ509060 (study PRJEB26280, sample SAMEA2338742) | human gut metagenome | biome: human gut; feature: human-associated habitat; material: faeces... | reverse complement strand
ACACTATGAATGACAAATACGATGATAAAAAATTTATAGAAACATTATTAAAAAGTGGAAATGCCCCATTCTCTGTTATTCAGGAAAATATAGAGGATTATATAAAATCCCCTGAGAAATAAACGAAAAAGATACTCTTAACAAATGAATAGAGTATCTTTTTCTTATATTTAAATAACTGCGTTGATAATTGCCCTTGATAACAATGGTACAATCTGATTTTTTCTTGATAGTATATCTTCCTGGAAACTGTGTTCTTCCCCTTCTCTGTTAGGGAAAGCTTCAAAGATTGCATTTTTCTTTTCTCCAGCAGAATAGAAGATAGAACCATTTTCTAATATACTTGTAAATGCAATCACACACAAATCCAATCTGTTTTCTTTTGTAAATTTATCAAGTTCTTTTTGAAGTTCATCTTCAATGACTTTTACTTCCACAACAGAAGATATAATTACCTGAGCAATCATAATAACATTTCCATCAATTTCAAAACGTTTAATATCTTGATTAATCAGTTCTTTTACACTTTTCTTGCTTATATTGGAACTTACTTTAAACATATCAGCCGCAAATTCTTTTATGTCAAGTCCAGCAATTTTTGCCAGTGTTTGCGCAAGTCCTTTATCTTTTGGAGTCGTTGTAGGTGATCTGAATTTCAAAGTATCAGATAATATCGCTCCTAATAGTAAACCTGCTAAATTTTCTGGTATATCCATCTGGTTTTCCAAATATATAGAAGTAATGATAGATGCTGTACTTCCAATAATTTCATTACGGAAGGAAATTGGTCTTGTTGTCGCAATATCACCAATACGATGATGATCAATAATTTCTATCAAATCTGCACTTTCAATTCCTTTTACAGACTGTGCATATTCATTATGATCAACCAAAACAACTTTTTTATTATGATAATTCAAGATATGGTAACGGGATACATATCCTTTTAAATAGTTATCATTATCTACAACTGGATAACTTCGATAACGTGTCTTCAACATCTTTTTCCCAACATCTTCAACAAATTCATCAATGTTGAAACTAATTACATTTTTCTTCATGATCAGCTGTACTGGAGGTGAAAAATATAAATAACGAGAAGTGTTCATTGTTCCATGTCCGGATATTAGGATAGAACAGTTATATTCTTTTGCCAATTCTACAACATCTTCAGGCACATATTCTGTCCATACGATAACTAAGACTCCAGCACCCATTTTAATTGCGGTTTTCTGTGCTTCAACATCATTTCCAAGCAATACCATACGATCCTTTATATCATAGTTGGATAACCCAGATTCTGTTAGGGCTATGATACTTACCTTTCCACTAAAATGTGGAGTTTGTGCATCATAAATGACTCTTCCCTTTAATGTTTTCGCAATATCCTCCATCTTTGTTTCTTTTAATAACTGAATACCTACAGCTGTGTCACCCAAACCAATATTAGAAATATCGCTTCTTGTAACCATTCCCATTAACTGTCCTTTTTCATTCACGACCCCATAAGATTGTTTATTATATTCATTCATCAATTGCAGGGTTTCATATATGGTAGTTTGTGGAGTAATGGTTAATGGTGGATCCATCTCTATTTCATCCATAGTTGCTCTTGCATCTTCAAACAGCATTGGAGATTCAAAACCAAAACGTTTTAATAAGTATTCTGTTTCTGTATTTATCTTACCTAATCTGCAAGGTATCGCATCTATGCCTTTTCTCTGCAGAAACTTTGCATATGAAATAGCAGATACAATAGAGTCCGTATCTGGATGTTTATGTCCACATACATATACACGATTACCAAGATTTTCATTTATACCTTTTAAAGCTTCTTCTCTTGTCATAGTCTCTTCCTTTCCTGTCTTATACCATGATTATAAACTGATTTATGTAAAAAAGCTATGAATATAGTTTTTTATATTCTATAACACAAAAATCATCTTTTATCTTCATAGCTCATACATATTTGTCACATTTATTCTTCTACATATTTCCTAATTACTACACAAGAATATTTCAATGGGAAAAATAACTATAAATCAACAAATAACGCATTATTAAAACCTCATATTATGTCTCTTTTAATAATGTATAGATCACTTTAGATGTATTTAAACAAAAGATTGTTCATCTTATAAATTACCATAAAAATCTCTATTGCTATAAGTAATATTCATTCCCTTCATGATGCGCGAGAAATTTACACTTTCATATTTTTCTTTTAACTTTTTCACTACCTCCAACATCTCATCTGAACCAAATACTTTCGATATTTCGATAATATCTACATTACCATTTTTATATCCTATAGTACTAAAAACTAGATCTATTGGCTTTGTTTCTATAAATTTTTCAAATTCATTATATTTATCTGTTATATAAATTAATGATATAAATGGTAATTGATGCAAATTAGACAGAACATATCGATATTCAAATTCATCACAGTCATGAATCCATGCAGTAACTAAATTTTTTTTACTTTTCTGGATAAAATACAATAGAGTAAAATTTAAATTACAGAGCATTTTCTCATAATAAATAATATAATAATATTTACAAATCATTTGATAAAGATGCTTCGATAATACGACAGTTGAACGAAAGTTCTGAATCACAACATCATAGTGTTTAGCACTACTCCCAGCATTACCCTTAATCAAAAAAAGAAGTTCTCTTTTAATAATATATTGAATTTCTAACAACAGCTTTTGCATGAGATCTTCTTCAATGTTCAATTGCTTTCTTAAATATTCTTCAACTTCTCTCATAAGCACTTTATTAATTTTAATATTTTTCATACGAGTACTAATTAAATTACGGTCTTTAAAATCTCCATTCACTAGCAAGTTAACTATAAAATATATTATTTCACTACTCGATAATGTAATAGATAAGTCTGAATTTAAAGACTCCCTTACTTTATCAATTGTATTACTTGTGTATAGATTATCAATTATTCCAATTAATCGTTTACTTTCTTCTACATAATATCCTTCTATCACCCGATATGTAATTACATTTAATAAAACGCCAATATTTTCTATCTCTTTTTTTGATAAATGAATCTGACATATATCACATATATTTTCTGTACTTCTATACATTAAATCCATATCTTTTATCAAATATTTTTTCAAACATTTCTTTAGTTTAAAAAAATCAGAAGTATCTTTATTTTTCAGCTTTCCATCTATTAATCTCATCGTCTCTATCATCCAATTTTTTAGTGCTTGACGATATCTGCGTTCTCCATATATTATAGAAATTCCTTTTCTTGTAATATTAAGTTTTATTTCTACTTCCTGAAACCAGACAGTCAATTCATCTATCAGTTTATATATAGTAGGGCGTGATAAAAACATAATTTCTTCTAATTCACTAATATGAATTGGTTCTTCATCACTTAATAATAAGTAAATTATATAAAGCTTTTTTTCTTGGTTAGAAGTATGATTATACTGTATATTTTGTCTTTTTATATACAACTCTAAATCATACGTATTTTGAATTTTATAACCTCTTGATTTCTGTGAAATCAACTTAGCATTGTAATTTTCGCAAATTCTTTGTACTCTTTCCAGATTATTAAAAATAGTACGACGAGAAACATGTAAGCTATCCGCAAGGCACTGAGCACTAATATAATTATTTTGTCTTAATAATTCCTTAATAATTGCTAATATGAAATTGTTTTGCATGCTCCTCCCTCCATATTAAATTAAATATTTAAAAATAAATTGACCTACTCCACCTTCATCACATGATCCAGTTTGATACTTACAAATAGATTTAATTTCATCAACGGCATTACTAACACATACGCCAGTAAACGTATGTAGCATTTCATAGTCATTCATAGCATCACCAAAACATATCACTTCTTCTTTAGAAATTCCTAAGTCTTTACATACTTCTAAAATACCTCGTACTTTTGATAACTCAGGATCAATTACTTCCAGTAAAATAGAACTACTGGAAACCAGCTTATATTCTTTATTTAATTTTTTTTGATGGTATTCTAGAATTTTTGTTTGCTCCTCTGGTGAAGAGACAACTAACATCTTTGGATATGATTTTTGAATATAAGTATTCATATCAACAACCTTCATCGTTAAATTAATACTATTACATCGGGCAATATAATATGGAGTAGACTTATTAGTAACTAATGTTGTTCCCTCATATACACAAATAGAAGCATAAAAAAGCTGTGATAATTCTTTTTCAATTTTCTTGATTTTATCGCAAGATAATAAAAACTGCTCCTTTTTTATACCGGTAAAACAGTTTAAAATTTCTGCACCATTACTGCCAATTACATAATCAACTTCTCCCTCTAACCCCCATTCTTTAAATAAACGTGGAACAATATCAACCGGACGACCAGTTGCAATGCCAAAATAAATTCCCTTTTTCCGCATCTCTTTTATCGCTTTAACATTTATTTCAGGACATTCCTTATTTTTTCCAATAAATGTATCATCAATATCAACTAAACATAATTTAATACCTTTCATTATGTATACCTCCTACTCTCATTATGTACAGACTAGTGAAAGAAATCAACTAGGTATTTTATCACATTTATACCATTATCTTGTGGCAAAAAAAGTAAAAGCATTTTAGCTAAAACTTCTAACTAAAATGCTTACATAAAGCGATGAATAATCATTGTATAAATCATAAACACAGATAAGGAAAATAATACAATATTAGCAATCGGAATTATCAATTGTTTATTGTCACGTGCTTTACAAAAGACTTTACGTATACTAAGATTATTTACACGTAGAGTTTTCCATATAAATAGACCCAATATAATTGTAACAATCCAATCAAATAAGAACAATTGTGTTATCATGATAAGAACGATACTAAGCAATGAACTTTCAAAATTTTTATTTTCTTTAAAGTTTTTACCGAAATACCATAATTCAAAGAAACAGATTCCATCAAACATACATATAAGATAAAGAATATTGAATACCTGATCTTTCATTAAAATTTCAGAAAAATCTTCTTGTTTTCCATTCGCTTGTATGAATAATATTGAAAATAATAAAATAGATACCCCTGCAAGAAGAACTTGAGACATTAATAATAATTTCTTATTATATTCATGTTTTTTTACTCGTTTCATAAAAACCCACACTTTCTGTTGAAATCATTCTCTTACTTAAATTCCGTATGATATTATAACACAATTCTTTTCTTACATTTAAAATTTTCCTTTGATATGTATAAAATCTATCATTACCCAGTTAAAGCTAAGAGATGTCATTTTCCCTTAGCTTTTTAACATAAGATAAGTTTAAATACCTAAAACTCGTTTTACATCACTGCAAATATTGATAACTTTCGGTCCAAAAATAATTTGATAATTAGCTCCGTTTTCTACAACGCCCATAGCCCCCATTATATCTGTCCAAAAACTCTTATCTTGTACCAAAGATGCATCTTTTACCTTAACACGCAAGCGTGTCGCACAATTTTCAACAGAAACGATATTATCTGCTCCACCAAAACCATCAATAATATTCTCAGTAAATGTATCATCTGCCTCTGCATCTGCTGAAACAGATTTCCCACTCTTTCTAGCTTTAATTTCTGCTTTATCTGCGAACTTAACTTCTTTTGTTTCCGCTCTTCCCGGTGTCATAATATTAAATTTAACAATTGCCCAGCGGAAACTTACATAATAAAGAACAAAGAATAATGGCATAATCCATAGCAATGACATTGCATGCACTTTCTGTGGCTGTAAGAAATTCCCTAGCATAAATACTAAAGCATCTCCACTGACAGAAACTTTCGTTGCTTCACATATTACTGCGGCTAAAGCAGCTAAAGGTACATGTACTAAATAATATAGGAAAGGATTTGCAAACAATACTGTAAATTCCATAGGTTCTGTTACACCTACCATTGCAGCAGTAAATAATACAGGTATCATCAACGCAAGAACTTTTTTCTTATTTGCTTTTCGAGCTGTATGGTAAATAGCAAGCATTGCACCACTCCATCCGGCAATATTAACAACTAATTTCCCTTGACTATATGTACGAATCAAATAACTTGTAGCAGTAGCTGAACCAGCCAAAGCGTTATTAATATTTTGAGTTCCGTAATATTCAACCCCATCAATTACCATTGTTCCTCCTATTGGAGAATATAACAATGGGAAATTAATCAAGTGATGCATACCAAATGGAAGTAAACCTCTATCGATAACACGTTGAATAAATGTTCCAAACAATCCGGAAGATGCTATAAAGTTAGCAGATGATTGAATAACAACATTAACAAACGGCCATACATAGTATAATATTCCTCCGACAGCTACACCAACAACAGTTGTAATTAAAACAACAAATTTAGGACCCGCAAAGAAACTTAGCATTTCTGGAAGTTTTTTATTTCCCCATTTATTCATCATATACCCTGTTAAGCCACCAGTAATTAATGAAATAAAAATACTCATATCATAAGTAAAAATTCCACCAACTGATTTAAACATTGGTACTCTTGTCATTGCTTCTTGAGCAGTATATCCCAATGCCATCAATCCATCTTGTGTTGCAGTTTCGGGAGTAATTCCATCTAACGAAAGCAATACATTGATTGAATTATTAACTACCATTAACATAAAAATACTAGTAAGTGCTGCCCATCCTTTGTTTTCTTTACTTAAGCCAAATCCAATACCTGCTGCAAACCACAAAGGAATGTTTGCCATGATCATACTACCTGCTTTCATAAAAAGCAGTGCAATTGTGTTAGGTATTGAACCAGCAGGAAAAATGAAATTCGCAAATGGTGACGCAAGCCCCATACAGAAACCACAAATCACTAATAAAATAATAGGAATCATCATAGCGCCGCCAAAGTATTGGAACTTCGATGTTACATTAGATAAATCTTTTTTCATACTGTATTCTCCTCTCTTCATTAATATTCTATATTATATTTAATATAAAATAAATCGCTTACATATACCGTTTATTTCACTAATGATAAGTGCAATCTTTTACATCTTATAATATTTAAGCAAGCTATTAAAATAGATCAAAATCACCTTATCTATTTATAAAAAAATGGAATATACAGTCAAAACTATATATTCCATACTTTTTATATAAATACTAAAGCATACCGTTTACCGCAAAAAATATCATGAAAACTAAAGATATCATCAATAACATTACAACAGTCGTTATTACTAACACAGAAAATTGACCATCCTTTTTAATTTCTAGAATTGCCTCTTTAAAAGTGAATTGATCCCATTTAAAATATTTAATTAAGGAAATAATCATCAAAATAACAGATATAAAATTCATTAAAAAGAATTGACAAATTGCCATTACCAACATATTTAAACGGATACTTTCTATATGTTCTAAATTTACTATTTCTTCTACAAAATGCTTCATTACATACCAAACATATAAATTGGCTGTACAAATTATAAAACCCGTAATAATTATTGGATTGTTACTTAGTAACTCTTCATAGCTAACATTTTCAATCATTGACAAAACACAAAAATATATAATAAACAAAATAACTATTAACAAACTTGCATACTTTGTGTAATTAAGATAATGATAGTTATTCACAGTTTTTAATTTATTTTTTAATCGAATTTTTTCACTTTTTTTCATGATAATACTCCTTTACGATGAAAGGCAGGGATTCCCCTACCTTTCTTAGTTTATTCGTCGATATAAAATTAGTCAAGACCAAGAATATCTTTTACTGCACTTGTAATATTTTGTACTCGAACACCATAAATAACTTGAACTGCATTTGGTGCATGTACAACACCAATTGCTTCTAAGTATTTTTTCCACTCTTCGTCTGATGCAACTAAATTTTCATCTTTAACTGTTACTCTCAAACGTGATGCACAACATGTAACTGTTACAATATTTTCTGCACCACCTAATGCTTCAATAATTCTTACTTCTAAAGAGTTCCCATCAGCTAACTGTGTTTTCTCTTCTTCACCATCTTTAAGTCCACGATATTCCGCTTTGCTCATCAATTTAATTTCATCATCTCCACGACCAGGAGTTTTTAAATTAAATTTTTTGATACAGAATGTGAATGCAAAATAATACATAACAAATGTTAATGGTAATAAGTAAATCAAACTCATTGCATGTACTTTTTGTGGTTGGAAAATATTTGGAATCATAAAGAATAAAGCATGTCCATTAATAGATATCTGTGTAATTTCCGCTAACACATAACATAATCCGCATAATGGTGCATATACTAACCAATATAAGCCTGGAGCTACAAATAAGAAAGTATATTCAAATGGCTCTGAAACACCTACCATCATTAACGTAAATACTGCAGGCATGAAAATTGCCAAAACTTTTTTTCTATTTTCCGGTTTTGCACAACGATACATTGCGAAAGCAGCACCTGGAATACCTGCTAACTGAAACAAAATACGACCTGTTGTAAAGTTACGAGTAATATATCCTGTTGCTCCTGCACTTGCTGCTTGACCATTAATAATATTTCGAACTCCTTCATATAGTGTTCCATCAATCATCATTGTTCCACCAACTTGAGTATATTCAATTGGGAATGCAATTAAGTGATGAATACCAAAAGGCAATAACATTTTATCTAGCGTTCCAAAAACAAATGTTCCTATTAATCCGCTAGATCCAATAAACCCTGTAATGCCCTGTAATACAGCACCAATATATGGCCATACGTAATAAACTAGAATAGATAGCGGTATAGATACTAATGTTACCATGATAATAACCATTTTTGTACCTGCAAAGAATGCAAACATTGCTGGTAACTTAGTATCAACAAATTTATTATGCAACCATGATGTAGTTAAACCTGTTATGATTCCTGAGAAAATTCCCATATTATATGACCAAATTCCCAAACATGTTGACCATAAAGCATTAAAATTTAGTGCAGCTTCTTCTGTATAACCGCTCTTCATTAAAGCGTCCACTGTTGTTGTTTCTGGCGTTACCCCATGTAGACCAGCCCAACCTTCAATACCGCTCATAAATGCTAGGTACATTACTAAACCTGCAAACGCTGCCCATCCTTTCTCTTTTTTTGCTAAAGTAAAGGCAATAGCAACGGCGAAGAATATCTGCAGATTATTCATGAACAAGAAACCTAAGTTTGCAATCATTGAGAAGATATTGTATAGAACAGTGCCTTCCGTTAGAATGTAGTTAGTAAATGCACTACCAATACCAACAAAAAAACCTACAAGTACCAACAAGATAATTGGTACCATCATTGCCCCGGCAAAAGTCTGAAGTTTTGCCTGAATTGTTTTTAACATTGCTTGTTCCTCCTTTATTCATTAATATTTTATCAAATTAATAAAAAAAAAGAGGAAAGCGCTTTAAATTGATTTCCTCTATCATTGTGGTAATTTTTAAACAATATTATTGTAAAACTAATTCTGATAATGCTTCATAATAAATTTCACACGCTTTCATCAAAGAATTGACTGGCATTTGTTCATTTGCCATATGTGGCTTTGGATCTTCTCCTTCAAATGTTGCTCCAAATGCCACACCACGATCTAATACACGGGCATAAGACGCTCCACCTTTTGTAAATACCTGTGCCTTTTCTCCTGTAACTTGTTGATAAGCTCTTTTTAGACTTTGAATTAATTCGCTATCTTCTGGAACATATAGTAATTTTTTTCGTTTTAAAATTTCTAAATCAACAGTATATTCCTTGGCTATTTCTGTTAACCGTTTTATTAATTCTTCTTCATCAACAGATTTAACATAACGAACATCTACACATAATTCAAATACATCTTGGTTACTTTCTAGTGACATTAGGCAAACTGATGTTGTTCCCATTTCTTTATCAATCGCATATAATCCACTTTTTTCTCCATAAAAATCATCTAAAAACTGATTTTTTACCATCTGAACCAAACATTTCAATGATTGATCATGAATTTCAACATCTTGCATATCTTTAACAAATTGAAAGATTGCATTATTTCCTCTTTGTGGATTACGCGATAATGTTTTGGTTCCTATGTACTTTGATTTTTTACCATCAATTTCTACAGTCAAGTCATCACAATCAAAATTTAATCGATGTTTACTATGAATGCGTACTTTATCACTTATTGGAAACACAAATCTTACTTGAAGAATACCTTTCTCTCCATTCACAATTGGAAAATTCCCATCTGGAGAAAATCCCCATAATGGCTGCGGATTCTTTTTGAAATAGTATTCCATACACTCCCAAGTTGTTTCTTCTGCACCGCCGGCAATAATGCGAATAGGATGTTTTAATTTTAATCCATTTTCTTTTACTAACCAAGCAGCATAGAGTGCTGCCAAAAGAGGTCCTTTATCATCATTTACTCCTCTTCCATACAACATACCATCCTCTATCTTCATCGTAAATGGATCACTCTCCCATCCATCTTGATTTCTAGCTTCAACTACATCTAAATGTCCTAATACTCCAATATAGTCGTCGCCCTCACCAATTTGAGCGTCTATCGCATAACCATCTATATCACGTACTTGAAAGCCTAATCTAATTGCAATATTTTTAAATTCATCAAATGCATTACGTACATCTATGCCAAATGGAGCATTTTCACAAGCCGTAGTTCTATCCATTACAGATGGAATTGAAACAAGTTTTTTTAAATCTTCTAATAATTGCTTTTCACAATCCTTAACACTTTTTATTTCCATATATTCCTCACCTACATACATTTTTTACATAAATGCTTTTAGAAACCATCCAGACACAACAATCACAAAAATCCCCATGAAAAAAATCCCTATAACTTTATTTTTCTGTCCATTTTCCAGCAATGCGTTCCACGTGGATTTAAAACCTTTACTTTTCCAGTCAAATACTTTCATTGTACCGAATCCAAAAGAAATTCCTGCCGGAAAATTTAACATCATAAATTCAAATACTGTAAATAATAAAAATTTGCATCTTGCTATTTCATAACTATTTAATGTTTCTAATTGTTTTATCGTTTTTCCAGCATTCATTCCAACTATCAAATGAAAAGCACTTACTAAAAAACCTGCAGTTAAACCAGGGTTCTTAGATATTAACTGTTGATAAGTTAGATGTTCACTATATCCAACATATAACAATGCTATAACAAAAATTATAGGAAATAGAAAGCACATATAACGTCCAATATGTAAAAATCTAAGTCCTTTAATATTAATAGGTTCTTTCTTATTATTTGTCTTTTTTTTCATGGTTTCCGACACACTCCTAACATAAAAACTGATTTAAATATTCACACCCTGTTAAAACAAAATGACCATTTTCTAAAATTGATATATTTGTTCCATCCTCACAAATTGCTTGAATTAAAGCAATCTCATCGTAGGGAATTGTTAGGTCCTTATGATATCCAAAATATGCTTTTGATGGATCTTCTTTACGAAGAATACTTACTTCATTATCTTTCCCTACAATCAATTTCCCATCAAATTGATTACAAATCGGGTTATCTTCACTCCATGAAAAACATGTATCACCTAAAGCAATATGCGGACCTAACTTTTCATAAATTAATGTATGAAGTTGATGCAAAATCCCAAGTTTCTTTACAATTGAATAAGCAAAAGTGTTTGTTCCTAACGCAAACTCTCCTAAAGGAAGACTTTTCCGTCCATTTAACACATATCTTTCAATCATTTGACGGCTTTCTTCTAAGTTATCTCCATTGCTACAGCTATAATCGACAACAAAGCCATTTTCTACTTTTAATTTTAAATCATTAAATTCAATATTTGAAATATATATTTTTTGTAAATGCAATAATCCATTAGTTCCCTTTAATTTTGGGGATGTATATACTTCACCAACTGGAATATTTACATCTGCTCCACAATTAACAAAATTACTTTCACAAGAACGATTTAAATTATCATTTAAAGCAATACGAATATTTGTTTCATTTCCATTGTCACCTTTAATTTCAACATACTGTGCTTTATCTAATTCTGTAATTAATAACTGTTGTATTTTCTCATATGGGGATGGATCCATACGATTAATTTTCATCACTTCACTAAAAATATGTGCATAGTCATTATTACGAATCGCATATAATGGATAAGCCATACCCGTATAACTTATTTCACTCTTTGGAACGAATGTTTCAAACAAAATTTTCTTTCTCATTTCATTTTGTTTGATTAATGCACTATAATCATGTATTGGCTGGTAAAGTTCAATTTTATCTTTTTTACGACCAAAACAAACCATAATAATATTCCCATTATAATCTAACAATTCTTCTTTATACTTATTAAGCACTTCTTCATAAGATTCTAAGTTTTTTTGTATAACATCTTCATTCATACAATATTTTGAACATTGTGTGTAATCAGCTGCTGCTTGTGCATTGCATGGTGTGCTTACTAAATCCCCAATATATCCATCCTTCCCATCATCTTTTAAATTAGCAAGAATACATTTACCAACTGCTTCCATTCCAACAACTTGCACAATACGAGAAGTATGTCTGTTTTTTCCATGACGATTATGAGTTATAAAACCATTCGTGAAACCTCGAATCATCTGCATTGCTAATTCATTTGCATAATTCTGTGGGAATTTATTTAATACTTCCCATGCCTTTACTTCATTCTCCGTAATATAGATTCCATAACGAAATAAATAACGGCTATCAGTTAAATCAATTTTATTATAAATTTCCATTAATGGTGATGTCTTTGAATACATAAATCTTATACTATTATCTAATTTTGTTTTTTGATTATCCGCCTCAAAACGAACAAATTCTGTTAAAGTTTTATCTATGTCAGGTAACGTCGTATTCAAAAGATTATATTTGTTAACAACATACATAACCATTTCTGGTTTTTTTTGAAAAATAGGCTGTATCATCATTATTGCTTCATAATACAGTGAACTGCATAAATCAACTAATACTTCCGGAAGTAAAGCTTTTGAATAATGTGGATTTGCAAATGAATTCTCATAATCCTCTACTAGTTCTTGATAAAATGAATAGTTATCATCAAGCAATGTCATAAAAGGTTGATCAAAATATGAATCATCAAATTTTTCAATAAAATTTAATCTATTTTCTAACAATGCTGTTAATTTTTCCATATATAAACAAAGTCCATTATCTAAACTTTGTATTTTTTTCCATCTCGTATTAATTTTCAACATATAACTTCTCCTTGTATAATGCAGGAAAAATCTCCATTCGGAGACTTATTCCCAGTTAATAATTTCCTTAATTTTAGTTGTAATATTAATTACTTCTGTACCATAAATAATTTGTAAAGATTTTTTACGTCTTACAACACCCATTGCACTTAATTTTCCCGTCCATTCTTCATCACTGGCTGCTTTATCTACATCTTTTAATTCTACTCTTAAACGGGTTGCACAATTTGTAATATTCTCAATATTATCTGCACCACCAAGTGCGTCTAAAATACGCTGTGGAAGGTCTTCACTAACTTCAATTTTGACCATTTCAGATTCATTAATGGCTTCTTCCTCTTTTTTTGCTTTATAATCTGCTTTAGAATATAATGCAAAATCTTCACGTCCATCACGTCCTGGAGTTTTTATATCAAATTTCAAAATTGCCCATTTAAAAATCAAGTAGAATAAAATAAAGAATAATGGAATTAATACAACCAAAGACCATGCATGTACTTTTTGTGGTTGCAATAAATTTGGAAACATGTTACGGAAACAAGATCCAATAATAGATACATTTGTTGCTTCACATAATACATAGCCTAATGCGGTTAATGGTGCATAGATTGCAAAGAACATTATTGGAGCTACAAACAAGAAAGTATACTCAATAGGTTCTGTAATACCTATTGCAAAAGCAGTGATAACTGCCGGAATTAAAATTGAAGCTGCTTTTTTACGATTTTCCGGATATGCCGTTTTATACATAGCCAATGTAATACCAGGTAATGCAGCAAAGTGTACTAATATGCGCCCTGACTCAAAATTACGAACAATGTATCCTGTAGAATTTGGATCACCTAACTGTGCATACATAATATTCGTTACCCCTTCATAAACCTGGCCAGCTACTTCCATTGTTCCACCCATGCTTGTATATTGTACTGGAATTAAGTGATGTAAACCAAATGGCAATAAAGCTTTATCTAAGAAGCCAATTGCAAATGTACCAAATAATCCTGAACTAGTTAATGCGTTAGTTCCTGTAGTAATAGCGGCAGATAAAATTGGCCATCCATAAAACATTAATACACCTACTGGAATTGAAAATACGAACATCATAATAATTGCGAAACGTGGTCCTGAAAAGAAAGATAAAGAAGGACGTAGTTTCTGCTGATAGAAGCGATTATGAATGATACTAGCTAAAAAAGCTGCAATATATGCTCCAAATACAGATGTATCATATGTAAAAATACCTAGAAAATTTGTATAAAGAGCTGATTTCATACTTGCTTGATCCATGCTCATTCCTGTTGCCACTAACGCATCAACAGTTGTATTGTCTGGCGTAATGCCATAAATAGAGAACATAGAAGTTATTACTTGATTCATCGCAATATAAAATACCAAAGCGCCAAATGCTGCCCACCCTTTTTCACGTTTTGCTAAAGAAAATGTAATAGCAATTGTAAAGAATAGTGGTAAATATCCCATAACCATAAAACCAAGATCGTTGATTAATTTAAAGAAACTATGAATTGGATTTCCTTCAACAATCAACCATCCCAATCCCAATGCCTGTGCATTTTGAACGTTGTAAAACGCTGAACCGATACCAATAAATATACCGGCTACTACCATTACAATGATTGGCGTCATCATTGCTCCGGCAAATACTTGAAGCTTATCTTTCATATATGTTTCCTCCCTAATGTAATTTAATTTTACTAAATTTTCTTTAAAAGAAAGCCTTTACAAATATTTAATCATTGCCACATCAAAGAGGAAATAATTTCACATCTTAAAAAGCAAAAAAGATTCTAATTATTGATTTCTTAATTTATTTGATATAAAATAGTTTTTTGTTCATAAAACAGGAACAAATCTATGTTTAAATGTATACGAATTATGAACAAATGATTTATATGTCAATCTATAATAATATATAATAAATTATTATGTAATTTTTGATAAATATATAACGTTTATTTTATCATCTTTCTTCCATTACTTGACGAATATTCAAACTTCCGTATAATTTTTTATAGATAAAGGGGATGGATCTAATATGAAAAATGAGCGTATTATAAAGATTGTTAGTGTTTTGTTGAATCAAGATAATTTTATTACCATTGATCAAATCAGCAACCAACTAAATGTATCAAACAAAACCATCCGTAACGACCTTCACCTTGTAGAGGAATGGTTAAAGGAAAATAAATTAGAGTTGATAAAAAAAACAGGTGTTGGCATTTGTATAGAGGGTCCACACAGCCAAAAATTACATATTTTGGAAAGCATTAGAGAGAAAACAGAAACTATGATGGAACATTCTCCACAAGCCCGTAAAATATTCATAGGAATGCAATTAGCAATTTTTGATAAATGTCGTATTTATGAATTAAGTGAACAACTGTATGTGAGTCGTGCAACAATTCATAAAGACATCTTGTCTCTTTCGGAAGAGTTAGAAAATTTTAAAATAACTCTTCATCGTAAAAATAACAATGGAATCAGCATAGAGGGAAAAGAAAAAAATATTCGTAATTTTCTTTTAGAAATGATGCTTCAAGATAAGGGGTATCAGCAATTTATTGAAATAGTTCAAAATGATCATTATGAGTGTGATGGTTCCTATGTATTTGCAGGACTGGAAACAACAGATGATGAAGTCAAAGATTTTGTAGACTGCATCATACATTCCGGTAATACATACATTTCATCCTTAACCTTTCATTCTCTTATTCTTATTTTACTGCGTATTTTTGCTACTTATTTGCGTGTTCAAGACAAGCATTATATAGATTTATCAGATCAATTTATAAAAGAACTTCAACAAGAACCTTTTTATAATGAAGCATTAAAAATTACTGATCGATTATCAAATCATTATCGTTTTCCCTTCCCAGAGGAAGAAACAAGATATTTTCAAGTATACTTCTTAGCAATGCAAAATTCACAAAATATTAATGACAATGATAAAATAGAAGCTGCGCAATTAACAGAGGAATTACTTCAGTCCTGGAGCGACCAATTACATTTACCTTTTAATACTGATAATGACTTAAGAGATGCAGTATTTGCTCATTTATGTCCTTCTATTACTCGTTTTAAACACGGTATTCCTAATGAAAATCCACTGATTTCTGAAATACATGATATGTATCAACATACAATAGACGTAGTTAAAAACAGCATCGGCTGTATTGAGAAACATTTTAATTGTAAGGTAAGTGAGGACGAAATTAGTTATTTAGCTCTTCATTTAGCAACCTCTTTGGAACGTATGAAACAGCCTCTTCGTACAATACTAGTTGCTCATGGAGGTAACGGAGCAGCTACACTGCTGCGTCGTAAATTAATAACACAAATTCCTGAAATTGACATTTTATCTCAAGAAACTTTTTTAACAATATATCGAAAAGATCTTACAAATATCGAACTGATAATAAGTACAATTGATATCACAATTAAAGAAGATATTCCAATCCTGAAAATAAATCCAATTTTGCATAATTACGATATACTTCGATTAAAAAATATTATAAAAGGATATTATAATGATAAAAACGATCCTGATAAAATAAAAGCGACAATGTAAATGTCGCTTTTATTTATGGTATCTAGTTCTAAACGGCTGGAGTATACTTGACAGCTATTGATTGTCCACCCTTTACATTACGGTTTTCTTCTAATTTAAATTCTTTATAAGCCTCTTTTTTAGTAAAAATTATAATTGTTGTCAAATCATATTCTTTTCCTTCTAAATACTCACGATCGATCTTCAATAATGGCTCTCCACTTTTTACTTTCTGATTAGCCTCTACCAAACATGTAAAGCCTTTTCCATTCTCATTTACCGTATCAATCCCTACATGAATAAGTATTTCCATTCCATTATCTAATGTTAAACCTATCGCATGATTACTTGGAAAAAGCATTGTAATCGTTGCATCTGCACACGCATAGATTGTATTTCCTGTTGATTTAATACCAAATCCATCTCCCATCATTTTCTGTGAGAAGACCGGATCGGATACTTCTTCAATAGGAATAAGTTCTCCATCTACCACAGCCACCAACTCTTCCTGCTGTGCTTTCTTTTTCAAAAAGTTAAACATATAATATTCCTCCTGTTTTTACCTTGCAAATTTATTATACAACTGATTTTATATAAATATTGATTTAATAGTTCATATATCTTCCTTTATCTTATGGCAAAATATTACATTAATGTTGACAAATTGCCTTAATATTAGGTACTTGGTTTCTCCCTAAACATATTGCGTATTCTATAGTTTTAAAGGTACAATGAAGGCGATAAAAAAGGAGGAAGAATTAATTATGAAACACATTAAAATTGCTGCTGGATTAGCACATGTTAATTATGGCCGTATTGCTGATTTAGTTAAAGAAGTAAGTGATGCTGGTGCTGATTACATCCACTCAGACGCTGCTGATATGCACGATCTTCAAAATATGAAATTGATGGGAGGTCATCAGATTATCGCCGGTATCCGTCCAGAAACAGACAAAGATATTGAATGTCATATCTATACTGTATCAATGGATGAGATGTTTATTGAACAAATTTATCAAGCTGGTGCGAATATGTTGATTATTCCAGCAGAACACTTTATTGGTGCACAATTAGCTTATATCATCAACTGGTGTCGTGAACGAGGATTAAAAGTTGGTTTAACATTAGGGTGCTATACACCACTATGTTTTGTTGAAGAAAGTATTTATGACATCGATCGTTTACATATCGTAACTCATGGTGTAGATGAAACAGATGGTAAAGATAACTGGGGATGGCGTAAAAGCGCAATTGATTTAGTACAGCGTGCCAGAAAAATGATTGATGAAAAGAACCCTAAATGTGAACTTGCTATTGATGGAGGTTTACGTGCTGACAATATGGAAAAACTTATCGAATGTAACCCTGATGTAATCGTATTATCCTCCGCTATCTTTAAAGATCCTGAAGGTCCAGCAGCTGGTGTAAAACGTTGCCGTAAAGCAATTGATGATGCTGCTGCTAAATTCAATCTAGAATAAAATAAAAAAAGAACTCCTTGAGTTCTTTTTAAAACTCAATGAACAGTAAACAAACTATACTCATTAAGGACTACGCTTGGATTACATTCGCAGCAGCTATTACTGCAGTTGCTGTTAAATTCTTTTTCACATCGACAGGACTAGCACCGGGAGGAATAACTGGTCTGTCAATTGTATGTTCTTCAATCTTTCATATTGACGTAAGTACAATGTCTTTATGTATTTCAATCCCATTGCTGATACTAGCTACTATTGTACTAGGTAAAAGCTTCGGTATTAAAACATTATACATCACATTAATGACCCCATTATTTATGAAAATTATTCCTTCTATTCACACAACAGCAATTTTGAAGGAAATAAATCCAGTGCTTGAGCTTATTGTAGCAGGAGCTGCAGGAGGTATTCTTGTTGGCTCTGCAATAGGAATTGCATTAAACCATGATTGTGCAACTGGTGGTACTGATGTTATCGCATTGCTAATTCAACAAGTTTTAAAATTCATGAAACTTAGTGTTATCCTTTTTTTACTGGATGGTTCTGTAGTCATTACTAGTGGTATCATAACAAATAGTATCTATATTTCTATATTCAGTTTTCTTTCTTTAATGGTAATTATAAAAACTATTAGTTTTGTAACAGCTAAAAAATTAACTGCAATTAAAGAAAAATAGAAGCATTTTATACATCCTAAAAACAAGATCAAAATTTAAATAAAATTTTATTGTTTCAAATTACAATATTACTTTTAGATTCTATAAAAATGAATAGAGTTTACCGAATTAAATATAAAGAGGGATATAACCTTAAAATGATTGAAACAAAAAAGAGCCTGAAAGTGTAGATTCTCATTTCAGGCTTTTTTATGTTACGGAAAACTCAGCAAAGTACCGTTGAGTTTGGGAAGACTTTAGTCAGTTGAAATATGCAAAGCATACGAAACAAAAAACCACCTGCTATGCGGGTGGGTAACAAAAGTTATACAACTGCATCACCTTTCCAAGTATAATAGAGTTGTTCAAGCTACTATTAGAAAAGGAAAGGTGATAAAAGATGGCTAAAAAATATAATTCATTAGCCCACACAGCATGGATGTGTAAATACCACATTGTGTTCATTCCAAAGTATAGACGAAAAGTGATATATAATCAATACAGAAAAGATTTGATAGAGATAATAAGAGTGTTGTACAAGTATAAAGGAGTAGAAATCATAGAAGGACATATGATGCCGGATCATGTACATTTGTTGTTGGCGATACCACCCAAATATAGTGTGTCAAGTTTCATGGGATATTTGAAAGGGAAGTCAGCATTGATGATGTTTGACAGACATGCAAATTTAAAATATAAGTTTGGAAACAGACACTTTTGGGCAGAACGATTCTATGTAAGTAAAGAGGCAAGTTGCAATAGTGGCTTGAACGTAAAGAGAAAGCCAGCGCCTTGAGACGCTGGCAAAGTAATAGAGCCTTATAGGCTCAGAGCAAACCACCCGTTTTCACGGGTGGTTATGATTTCAATTTTGACTCGATTATCCTTCTCATCAATTTCAAATGCAATGCTTTTTTTAAATCAACATCACATAATTTCTATAATATTACAAGTTTGTTTTCTTATCTTTTTAATTTCTAGGTCTTCTAAATCCGGATGAATAAATATTAGGTTTTGATATGATTATTTCTTCGCAATTATAAAAATAACTCGCAGCAATAATGTTTTACGAGTTATTTTTATTCATTTGAGAACCTATAAAAATCGAAATAATTCAGACATGTTTCCAAGCAATGTTACTTAATATATGGAATATTTGGGGATATATACCATAGTTTTATTTTACAAGTTCTCCTTTTTTATAAACACAATGAATCTCATGCACATCTTCTATATTCTCTAATGGATCTTTTTCAAATACAACAAATGTAGCATTTTTACCAACTTCTAGTGTACCATCAGTTGAAGATACTTCTAATAATTCCGAAGCATTTGATGTTGCCATTTTAAAAACATCTTCGTTTGTTATGCCTATTTTATTTAGTAAAACCAATTCTTCTAATACGGTATCAAATCCATTAAATGGTGTACCGCTATCTGTTCCCATTGCCATTTTTACACCTGTTTTATATGCATACAAAGCATTCTTACGATGTACTTCCATAACTTCTTTTGATTTTAGATGGCTTTTTGAATTTGGGTCCTTCTTTAAACCTACTGCCACTGCAAAATATGGTGCTGATAAGGTTGGTACAAGCCATGTTCCATTTTCTTTTGCTAAATTAGCTAATTCTTCATCCATTAATAAGCCATGTTCGATTGAATCTACTCCGCACTTTAGACATGTTTCAATTCCAGTTCTTCCGTGTGTATGAACACAAACTTTTCGCCCTCTTCTATGTGCTTCATTAACTGCTACTTGAATTTCTTCTTTTGTCAATTCTAATGGGGCTAATTCATTTCCTTTTGTATTAATCCCACCTGTTACCATTAACTTAATTTGATCTACGCCTTCTTTTACATTATCTCGTACATATTTACAAACATCGTTCACACTATTTGACTCTTTTGACATCTGCCATCCATGTCCACCTGTTGCACAAATAGCTTGACCGCAAATTTTCAAATCAGGTCCGATAATTGTACCATTTTCAACTAGACGCTTTAGGGTTTTCATAATACCTGCAGGTGCTCCTACATCACGTACATATGTTATTCCGTTATGTAATAAAGTATTTAGATTTCTTTCTGCAGTAATTGCAATTTCTGCTAAGTCTGTGACTTCAAATTTTGGCTGATAAGGATCCATGCAAATATGAATGTGTGCATCCATCAAGCCTGGTGTTACCAAATGATTTCCAAAATCAATTACCTCTACACCTTTTGGATCCAGATCTTTTAACGATCCAATATCAATTATTTTTCCATCTACAACATGAAAATAAAAATCTATTAATATTTTGCATCCATCAAAACACTTCTTTCCTGTTACTATATATTCCATTATAACCGACTCCTTCCTTATGAAATTTAACATAACCATTTTCCTTATCCTCATTTATTATACTTTATATTATCTAGACATAAATATTCTTTATTTACCGTTTTGTAAAGGTAATTTTGTACATCTCTTATTTATTTGTTATAATATATACAGGAGATTTATTAGTTATATGAAAAAAAGAATACAATTTGACATAATAAATATTTTATTAGAAAAACAAATAATTACTGCTGATGAAATTGCAGAACGAATGAACATTTCAAACAAAACTGTACGACTACATATAAAGCACATTAAACAATTTCTTTCATCATACAATATCCAAATAATTAGCAAACGTGGTGTCGGTTACTGTATAAAAGGGAATGAAAATGATTGTCTTCAGCTTCAATACACCTTGCATGAAATGAGTAACGAGCCTTATCAAGCTACTACCGATGAACGAGTTTATTACATATTATATGAAGTTTTGAGATTTAATAACACTTTGCATATTTCTCAATTAGAACGTAAACTATACATTTCCAGAAGTTCTATTTATTCTGACTTAAATAAAGTAGAAAGTATTTTAAAGAAATTCCACATACAACTTATAAATTCATCTTCAAAAGGTATTTCTATAATAGGAAGCGAATATAACCAAAGAAAAGCTTTATTTAATTTAGTTTCAAAAATCAAAAATGAAGATTCATCTTTTTGTCATAACCATTCAATTCAAAAATATGTTAATGAATGTTTAAGTGATAACGTAATAAACAACAAAACAACTCTTTTATTAAAAAAGTTTGAGAAAAAAAACAATATACGTTTTGCATCACAAGACTTCGAATATCTAAAAACAATGTTCTATATAACTTTTGATAGAATCCATCGTAACGGACATATTTCTTTTACAAATCGATCTCCAGATTTTATGAATTCTATTTCTTTTCTTCGAAATATAAAACTTGCCCAAAAAATATTTTATGAATATTATCATTTGACACTTAGCGAAGACGAAATTTGTTATCTTTCATCTTTAATTTTATCACTAAAGAACACAAACTTAGCTCTTCAAAATAGTGCAAATGAACAAAAAGCTTTGCAGATTGTTGATACATTCGTACCAATAATATATAAGGAATTCCATTTAAATAATCCTGATGATTTTGAGAAAGGTTTATATTATCATTTATTAAATATCTTAATAAAAAATAACTATGATTATGATTACTCCAACCCTATGTTAGAACAAATAAAAAAGGAATTTAATCTTCCTTATCGTTTGGCACAACAAATTATTCCCATTGTTCAAAATATCGCCAAAATCTCTTTTCCTGAAGATGAAGTAGCTTATATCGCTATGCATATTGCTTCTGCGATTGAGCAGTCATTGCCACCATTAAAGGTTCTTTTTCTATATGAACATCGATTTAGTGAGCTTAAATATTCTTCTAGTTTAATTGAAGCCCATATAAAAGAAATCGAAATTATAGATAAAATGAAATATCAGGAATATCAAAACAATACACAACTACCCGAACATAACATTTTATTTACAACATTTCCGTTTAATGAAAGTTTATATCCTACATTTCAAATTCCTATGATTCCAGACAAAAAATTCATAAAAAACTTACGTGAAATTTTACGAAAGCTTTTTATTAATCAATAAAATAAATACTGAAAAAAGAAGAAGGTGACTCATTAAGCTCCTTCTTCTTTTTTATATTTATAAAACTTCTTTAATCTTATCTACAATGGCCTTTGCATCTACTTCATATTTACGCAATAAATCAGCAGGTTTTCCACTTTCGCCAAAGGTATCTTTAACACCAATCTTGTAAACGCGGCATCCTAAACCTTTATCTGCTAATACATCACATACTGCACTTCCCAACCCACCTATAATACTGTGTTCTTCTGCAGTAATAATAACATCATGGGTTTTTGCTGTTTCAACAATTAATTCTTCATCAATCGGTTTAATTGTGTGGATATTAATTACTGTTGGATCGACATCAACCATTTCACATGCCTTTAATGCTTCCTGTACCATTAATCCTGTGGCAATAATTGCAACTTTTGATCCTTTACGTAAAGTGACACCTTTACCTAATTCCAATTTATAATCTTCTCCATTAACATCTTCCACATTGCTTCGACCTAAACGAACATAACATGGTCCATTAATTTCAGAAATAGCTTTGATGACTTGCTGTGTTTCAATATCATCACATGGCTGAATGACCATCATACCTGGAATCGTACGCATTAATGCAATATCTTCATTACATTGATGACTTGCCCCATCTTCTCCTACACTTAACCCTGCATGTGTTGCACATACTTTTACATTTAAATGTGGATATCCTATTGAATTACGAATCTGTTCATACGCACGTCCAGCAGCAAACATAGCGAAACTTGAAGCATACGGAATTTTCCCACTAGCTGCCAACCCTGCTGCAACAGCCATCATATTCCCTTCTGCAATCCCCATATCAAAATGGCGTTTAGGACATACTTTTTTTGCTTCTGCTGTTTTTGTGCTGCCTGCTAAATCTGCATCTAATACTACAACGTTTTCGTTTTCCTGCACTAGCTGTGCCAATGCTTTTCCATATGCTGCTCTTGTTGCACATTTACTCATCTTATTTACCTCCTAGCTCTTTCATTGCTTGTTCATACTGTTCATCATTTGGTGCAACTCCATGCCATGATGCTTGATTTTCCATAAAGGACACACCTTTTCCTTTTACTGTCATCGCAATGATTGCTGTAGGCATTCCTTTTGTTTTCCTTGCTTCTTTGAATGCTGCTTTAATTTCATCATAATCATGTCCATTTATTGTAATGACATGAAAGTTAAATGCCTTAAATTTCTCTTCCAAGGAGTCAACGTTCATAACATCTTTCACATTCCCATCAATCTGAAGACCATTGTGGTCAACAATTACACATAAGTTATCTAATTTATAATGTGCAGCTGACATTGTTGCTTCCCAAACTTGACCTTCCTGACATTCTCCATCTCCTAGTAACGTATAGACACGATGATTGTTATTATCCAATTTATTTGCAATTGCCATTCCTACTGCCGTTGAAATTCCCTGTCCTAAAGACCCCGTAGACATATCAACACCAGCGACATAATTCATATTAGGATGGCCTTGTAATTTAGAGTTAATTTTTCGAAATGTTATTAATTCCTCTTTAGAAATAAATCCTTTTTCTGATAATACTGCATACATCAACGGTGATGCATGACCTTTGCTTAGCACAAAGCGATCACGATCTAAGGATTTAATATTATCTGCATTAATATCCATTTCATCAAAGTAAAGGGTTGTTACAATATCTGTAGCGCTTAAACTTCCACCTGGATGTCCACTATTTGCAGCGTGAACTTCTGTTAAAATATTCTTTCTAATATTTTGTGCATATCTTTCTAAATCTTTTCTTTCCATAATATACTCCTTTCTTACTTTCTTAATACATACTTATATATAGCTTTAGAAACTCCTTCATTTTCAGAATTATCAAGAACATCATCACATAATGATTTTATCTCATCAGAGGCATTACTCATCGCAATTTTAAGTCCCGCAGCTTTAAACATAGCCAAATCATTATTTGAATCTCCACATGCCATTAATTGTTCTGAGTTTAAATTTTTTTCTTTTAATATTTGATTTAACGTGGTTCCTTTATCTATCCCTTTAGCAGTAATATCAAAGCTGATTGGACGATAATCTGTAATTGTTATCATGTTTAATTCCTGCAATTTATGACGATATCTGTTCATCACATCTACATCTTCATGAAAAACTAATACTTTTAAGATGTCATGTGTTAAATCCTTCATTTCCTCGTCTGATAAATTTGTGAATGATCTTACCTTTGCACTGTTTGGAAATTGTTCATTCATATGGTCATAAAGAAAACGTTTATCATACGGCACATTACAGAAGTAATCGTGTTTTCCTTTCATAAATAACTGAATGTGATCAGAGTGTGCATAATCTACAATTTGATTGATTGCTTTATTCGAAATTGGAAACTCTGTATATTTTCCATTTAATTCATAACAACCTCCATTGGCTGCAATAATCTCTACTCTCGAATCAATTTTATTTGCTATCATTTTCGTAAAGCTATATGGTCTACCTGTAACCAAATATACATGAACGCCTTGATTTAAACAGTTTTGTATTGCGTCTATATTTGCTTTGCTTATTGTATAACCATGACCCATCAATGTCCCATCTAAATCTAGAGCAATCATTTTAATATTATTCATAAGCATCCTTCAAAATATTTTCTAAAAATTCTCGTGATCCAAATGGTAGATGATCTAGAATTGGTGATGACAAGATTTCTGATAATTGTTCTTCTGTGATTCCAAAATCTTTTAATTTTTTATTTAATCCTATTTTTTCTAAAAATTCCACTAATCCTGTATATAAATCATCCTTGCCAAACAGTTTTGCTACTTCTGCAAATTTTTCTTTATTTTCAGCTTCTGCATGTTGTACAAATGGCGGGAAAACAACAGCAAGTGCTTCTCCATGTGTCATATGAACAATTCCACCAATAATCTCAGAAAGTGGATGTGGTGCAGAGGCACCGGAATTGGCTAATGCTCGTCCAGCCAAAGTATCTGCTAAAGACATCTTCTTACGATATTCTATATTTTGTGGTTCTTCCATTACATGTGGTAAATTATCAATGACTAATCGCATTGCTTCCATTGAATCCATTTCACTATAATGAGAAGCACGTGGATTAATATAGCTTTCAAAAGCATGTGTAAACGCATCAAAGCCAGTTGCAGCACTCATACGTTTTGGTAATGTAAGCATCAATTCAGGGTCTAAAATTGTTTCCTGTGAAAAGTTATCTGGATGGAAAAAAGTAATTTTTTCTTTTCCACGAGTAATAACTGATGCCTGTGTTACCTGAGAACCTGTCCCTGATGTTGTAGGCACACTTAACAGTGGTAAGTGTTCATCACTAAAAGAAGCGTAATATTCAAATGGTGAAGTATAGTTATTAAAAATATAGTTCCAATCAATATTGCTTTTCCCATTAGTGAAAGCAATTGCTTTCGCTGTATCGATAGAACTTCCTCCACCTACTGATAATACAAAATCACATGGTTCTTTTTTCAACAAATCAAATCCACGTTCAACAATCTCAACACTTGGATTTGGTTCTACTTCGTCAAAATGTACGACACTTATTCCCTCTTTATTTAACAATTTTTTTACACGATCATAAAGTGGCTGTAATGGTGCATCTGGAGTTGTAACCAAAAAACACTTTTCCCCATATTTCTTACATACCTTTCCTAGCTGATCTAGCATTCCTACTCCAAAATGAATTTTCGTTGGTTGATAATAATGAAACATAAAAAGCCCTCCTTTTAACAGTTTTAATTATAATTATTTATTTGTGATTATAATTATCTAAAAGCACACATTCATACCGCAACGATAAGGAAAAAACGAACACTGTTTAAAGATTACCACTTTAATCAGGAATTTATTTTTCCAGATTAGCATCATCGCATTTCATTCCTTTGTTATACTTACCATAGAATACTAAGGGAGTGAAAAACTATGTTATATTTAATTGATAGTGGAAATTATGATGAAATTAACGATGCCTTAGCAATTGGCGCACAGGGAGTCACTGCTAATACAAGTATGTATTTAAAAAATGAAATTTCTTTAAAAGAATTTATAAATTATTATTCTAAAAAGAAACTGAACTTCTTAAGCGCTGAAGTAATTGGAACATATGAAGAAATGTTATCACAAGCTCTAGAATTTCATAAAATGAACAACAACATTGTAATAAAAATCAACTTTTCAAAAGATGGTTTACGACTGGTAAAAGAATTAAAGCAGCAAGGTATTAAAACTGCAATGAGTTTGTTATTTACTATCAACCAAGCTGTTGCCGCAATCAATGCTGGATGTGACTACTTGTTTTTCTTTATTGGTAGAAATGAAGAAAATGGTAGTGATGGTTTATGTGCGATAGAAAAAATTCAAAATATTATTAATTCTCATAATTATAGTAGTAAAGTGGTAGCAGCATCAATTAAAAATCTTTATCAACTAGAACAATTAGCTAATCTTAAGATTGATTATGCAGCAATACCTTACAATCTTTATATCAAATCACTAAGCCATCCATTAACAGATAGTGGAGCTAAAACTTTTGAGAACGACTATTATAAAAATCCTAAAAACTTTATATAATTAATAAAGGGATTAGGATAGATAAATCAAAGTTCTAACAAGAAAAAATACACCTATTTCAAAATGATCTGGTCCCTGTCAAGTGGACACACTAAATAAGTAAAATTTATTACCCAATT